>Ga0154849_128_pt1 | contig 39925 bp, 49 predicted proteins | sample Rifle2008BG16ft_FD_105577 | JGI IMG/M metagenome (GOLD analysis project Ga0154849, IMG submission 105577) | Euryarchaeota archaeon RBG_16_67_27 | reverse complement strand
TTCTACGGCATCGAGAGCCACCGATGCCTTCAGATGACGCCGACCGTGGACGCGTGCAACCTCGGATGCATGTTCTGCTGGCGGACGCAGGAGTGGGGTTCGAACTCCTTGACCGAGGCGAACGACCCCGGCCTCATCGTGGAGGAATCGATCCGGGCGCAACGAGAGCTCCTGAGCGGATACAAGGGGAACTCCGACGTCCCGCGGGAGCGGTTCCTCGTGACGAACGGGACGACACCCACGGTCCTGCGACGGATGGCCGCGGAGGGCCGCCTGCCGACGCAGCTCTACGTGACCGTCGCCGCGCCGAACGAACCGATCTACCGCACCCTGATGGCCCCGAGGTCGGACCACGAGTGGGAGAAGCTCCGGGAGACCTTGGCGCTCCTGCCGAGCCTGGACACGCGCACGGTGGTCCGCCACACCCTCGTCGACGGGTGGAACCTCGGGTGGGAGGAGGAGTATGCAGCCCTGGACGCGATCGGGAAGCCGATGTTCGTCGAGTGTAAGGGCTACTCCTTCGTCGGGGAGAGCCGCCTCCGGCTCAAGGCGGAGAACATGCCCTCCCACGCGTCGATCCGCGCGTTCGCGGAGCGCCTGGCTGGCTCCCTGGGCTATCGGATCGCCGGGGAGCGCGAGGACAGCCGGGTCGTGCTCCTCACCCCGGACGGGGCGCTCCGGCCGATTCCCACGGGCGGACACTGAGCACGGCTCATTTTTATAGACCCGGGCTCGATTGATGTCGACCTCCTTGGCCGGACCGATCGACGACCTCCTCGGATTCCTGCAGGCCGCGTACGACGTCCCCGCGGTGTACCTCGGGCTCGTCCTCGTCTACGCGATCGCCGTCGCAATCGTGCTGCCGATCCCGATCGAGCTCGCGCTGCTCAAGCCCCTCCTCGACGGGCGCTGGGGCTACATCGCAGGGATCACGCTCGCCCTCGCCGCGGGGAAGACGATCGGCGCCTGGCTCGTGTTCCTCCTCGGGATCAACGTCGAGGGGCCGATCCGTGCCTGGTCCGCCCGCTTCCGGCTCGCGAAATGGTTCGTGGAGAAGGCGGAGGCGTTCGTCCGCCGTACGGGGTACGCGGGCCTGTACATCCTCCTGAGCATCCCCCTGATGAGCGACACGATCCCGCTGTACGTCTACTCGTTGTTCAACGAGGAAGGGAAGGCGCTCGACCAGAACATGTTCCTGATCGCGAACTTCCTCGCGGCGCTGAACCGGGTCGCGATCCTCGTCCTCCTGTTCGTCGTCGGGCTGAACCTCCTCGGCGGCTGAGCGGCATCCTTATCCCCTCCGCAGGGTTCGCGCGGCCGTGCTCGACCTGCCGACGGTCCTCCTCGCGGACGAACTCCTTGACAAGGCGTTCGGCCGCGCCGCGAAAGCGACGATCGCGAAGGGGCCGGACCGCGCGACCCGGCAGAAGAACCTCGCGGCGACCCGCGTCCAGATCGCGGGGCACACCCTGGAGTCGAGCCTCCGCGCGTACGTGAAGGGCTTCCCGAGCCTCGACCGGCTCCCGCCATTCTACCGGGAGCTCGTGGACATCCTCGTCGATAGCGGGAAGCTGAAGAAGCACCTCGGCGCCGTCGACTGGGCCTCGGGCACGTGCGCGGACCTCACGCGCTCCGCCGTGCGCCGGATCGGGAAGGAGGCGGCGAGACACTCCCTCCGCCTCCGCAAGGAGGCGTTCGGGCGTCTCGCTTCCGTCGTCGGCCAGATCGCGGGGGATCTCGAGGGCCTCGTCGCCGCGCGAACCGCCCTCCGGCGCCTGCCCGTCGTGGACCCCGACATCCCGACGATCGTCGTCGCGGGGTATCCAAACGTGGGGAAGAGCGCGTTCGTCCGGGCCGCGTCGTCCGGCCGGCCGAAGATCGCGGACTACCCATTCACGACGAAGCGTGTGAGCATCGGCCATTTCGAGCGCGGGGCGCGGCGCTACCAGGTCCTCGACACCCCGGGCCTCCTGGACCGGCCGATGGAGGCACGGAACCGGATCGAGCGGCAGGCGGTCAATGCGCTCGCCCACCTCGCGGACGTCGTCCTGTTCATCCTCGACCCCACCGGGACCGCGGGCTACCCGCTCGAGGATCAGCTCCGCCTCCTCGACTCCGTGCGCGCAACGTTCCCCGACACCCCGGTCGTCGTCGTCGCGACGAAGGCGGACCTCGCGGGCGAGGAGACGCCATACCCTCAGATGTCCTCCGTCACGGGCGATGGCGTTCAGGTCGCCCTGGACCTCGCCCTCGCCGCGGTTACCAGCCGCGCTCCTGCAAGCGGGCCTCGATAGGCAGCGCCTTCGCGTCCAAACCCTTCATCGCGAGGCCAATCCCCTTCGAGACGTCGGCGACGACCGCGGGGTCGTCGAAGTGCGCGACGGCGTCCACGATCGCGCGCCCCCGGGCCTCCGGGTTCTCGGCCTTGAAAATCCCGGACCCGACGAACACGCCGTCGCATCCCATGATCATCATCAGCGCGGCGTCCGCGGGGGTCGCTAGGCCGCCCGCCGCAAAGTTCACGACGGGGAGGCGCTGGATCTTCTTGATCTCCGTGAGGATCTGGAAGACCCCCTCCGAGATGACGTCGAGGTTCGACCCCGCGAAGATCACATCGGCCTCGTTCACCGTCGCCTCGAGGCCCATCGTCGACCGGATCTCCTTCAAGAGGACCGTGTAGCTCTCCGCGTACTTCGTCGCGACCGCGTACAGGCGATCCCGGTCGAATCCCTCGAGCTCGGCGATCGCCCGGTTCACGAGGCGCACGTGCCGCACGGCCTCGATCACGTCGCCCGTGCCCGCCTCCCCTTTCGTGCGGATCATCGCCGCACCCTCCCAGATCCGGCGGGCCGCCTCCCCCAGGTTCCGGCAGCCGCAGACGAAGGGCACGCTGAACCCGCGCTTGTTCACGTGGAAGAACGGGTCCGCGGGTGTGAGGACCTCCGACTCGTCGATCATGTCGACCCCGAGGGACTCGAGCGCCTTCGCCTCCGCCTCGTGTCCGATGCGGCATTTCGCCATCACGGGGATCGTGACCGCGTCCATGATTTCCTGGACCTTGATCGGGTCCGCCATGCGCGCGACGCCTCCGGTCGCGCGGATGTCCGCAGGGACGCGCTCCAGCGCCATGACCGCGACGGCGCCGGCCTCCTCGGCGACGGCGGCCTGCTCCGCGTTCGTGACGTCCATGATCACGCCGCCCTTCTGCATCTTCGCGAAGCCACGCTTGAGGAGCTCCGTCCCGAAGCGAAGGCGGCTCAGGTCGAGGTCGAGAGGCATGTGTCCGGTCCTCCCGCTGCGAGCTACGGGGCGTGGGTATTTCTACTTTTCTTCGGGGTCCGCGCGCGTCCCGGCGCGGAGGCCCGGCGGTCCGTCGACCCGAAGGGGCCGGGCCGCGGGCAATACCCTTTATCCCCCGGGGGGATACCGCCGGCCCGGGGCGATGTCCGCGAGGAAGCCGCGCGCGAAGCGACGGGCCTCCCGGCCCGCGATCGAACACCGCCTGTCGCCGCTCCGGGTCGCCCTCGTCACGGGCATGCCCGCCGCGGGCAAGGAGGAGTTCGTGCGCGCCGCGCGCCGATTCCGCCTCCGGATCGTCCGCATGGGCGACATCGTCCGGGAGGAGGCTCGGCGCCGCGGGCTCCCCCTCACGGACAGCGCGGTCGGGGGGATGGCGCACCAGGAGCGCGTAGAGCACGGCTTCGGGATCTGGGCGGAGCGGACGCTGCCGCGGCTCCGAGGCCGTCGGATCCTCGTCGACGGGCTCCGGGGGAAGGCCGAGCTCGACGTGTTCCGGCGGGAGTTCGGCGACCGGCTCGTCGTCTTCGCGGTCCACGCGTCCCCGGAGGCTCGGTACACTCGCGCCCTGAAACGGAACCGGTCCGACGACGTGGCCACGCGCGCGGCGTTCCGGGCCCGGGACGAGCGGGAGCTCGGGTGGGGCCTCGGGGAGGTCCTCGCGACCGCGGACGTCATGGTCCTGAACGAGGGGACCCTCGCAGAGTTCCGCAGGGCGGTCGCCTCCGCGCTGGGGCGGATCTATGGCTAGGATGCCGATCCACTGGATCGAGGCGACGGCCCACGCCCATGCGACGGAGGACGAAGGCCGGGTCCTCCAAGCGATCGACGCCGCGTGCCCGGGCGGCCCGATCGACCGGAGCGCGCTCGAGGGCCACTTCGGCAATCCGATCGTCCGTCTCTCCCGCCGGCTGGACGCGCCAGGCGCGATCCGCGGCGCGTGGTCCCGGTGGGAGGACGCGGGGCTCCTTCCCGCGATCGCCCCCGGGGCGGAGGCGCGGGTCGACGAGGACGGGGTCCTCCACATCCGGCTCGACAAGCAGGCTGCGTTCCAGGGCGTCCTCGCCCTCGCGAGGGACGGAGATGCGATCGACGTCCGCGTGCGGATCGAAGCGTATCCGTCGCGGCCCGAGGCCCACCGCCGTGTCGTCCGCGAGCTCCTCTCGGGTGGGCGTTGAATGCACCTCACCCGCGGGCAGGAGCGTCTCCTCGTGGACGGCACCGCCGCGCAGCGCAAGGCGATGGGGATCCTCGTCGCGATCGGCGAGCTGTACGGCGCGCGCGGCCTCGTCCGGATCACGTCCGCGCATGTCGCCGGGGCGTCGTACAAGATGATCGGCGATCCCGGCCTGGATTTCATCGAGGACTTCGCGCGGGATGCCCGCGTCACGGTCCCGACGACCGTGAACCCGCTCGGGACGGACCTCCGGCAGTGGAAGGAGCTCGGCGTGCCGCCGGAGTTCGCGGAGAAGCAGGCCCGGATCGCGCGCGCGTACGAGGGGATGGGGGTGCGTCCCGTGTATTCGTGCACGCCGTATGCCCTCGGCGTCCGACCCGCCCTCGGCGAGCACGTCGCCTGGGCGGAGTCGAACGCGACGTGCTTCGCAAACTCGGTCCTCGGCGCCCGGACGAACCGCGAGGGCGGGCCCTCCGCGCTCGCGGCGGCGGTCGTCGGGGCGACGCCGAACTACGGCCTCCATCTCGACGCGGGCCGGCAGCCGACGCACGTCCTCGATGTGAGGACGAAGGTGCGCGGCTTCGGGTTCTCCCTCCTCGGACTGTTCGCGGGGAAGGTCCTCGGGGACGGCCTGCCGTTCGTTCGCGGGCTCGTCGGAGGGGAGGACGACCTGAAGTGGTTCGGCGCCGCGCTCGCCTCCTCGGGGAGCGTCGGCATGTTCCACCTCGAGCGCCGCACGCCGGAGTGGCGCAAGGCGAGGACCCGGGGCCTGCCGACCGTGCGGGTCACGAAAGCGGACCTCGACGCGACGAAGGCCGCGTACACGACCGCGGACGACGCGGACCTGATCGCGCTCGGAGCCCCTCAGCTCTCCGCGGAGGAGCTGCGGGAGATCGCGGCGATCGTCGACCGGAGGGCGCCCCGGATCCCCGTGTGGGTCTTCACGAGCCGCGCGGCGCGGGAGGCGTGCCCTGCGGCCGTCGCGACGATCGAACGCCACGGCGGACGGGTCCTCGCGGACACGTGCCTCGAGGTCACCCTCCTCGAGCACCGGTTCTCCCGGGTCGCGACCCCCTCGGGGAAAGGCGCGTACTACCTGCCGAGCCTGTGCAAGCAGAGGGTCATCCTCGAGGACATCGAGACCCTGATGGAGCGGTTCGCATGAGGATCCCCGCGCGCCGGATCGCCCCCGGCCGCGCGGAGGGCGTGGCCCTCGTGCATCCGGCGCCGTTCTCCTTCGTCGGGGGCGTCGACCTCGGGACCGGGCGGCTCCTCGACCCCGCGTCGGACGGCCCCGGAGAGCGCGTCCGCGACCGGGTCCTCGCGTTCCCCCACGGCAAGGGGAGCACGGTGGGCTCGTACGTGATCTACGGACTCGCGAAGCGGGGGATCGGCCCTGCGGCGATCGTGAACGAGAGGGCGGAGGCGATCGTCGCCGTCGGGGCGATCCTCGGCGGCCTCCCCATGGTCGATGGGGTCGACGTCCAGGGCTTGCGGCCGGGAGACCGGGTCGTCGTCGACGCGGACGCGGACGAGGTCCTGCTCCCCGATGTGAAGGCGCGGCCCGTCGTGAGCGTCCTCCTGCGGAACCGGGGCCGCGTCCTGCTCGTGCAGCGCAGCGGCAAGGTCGGGAGCTTTCGGGGGCGGTGGTCTGCGGTCTCGGGCTACCTGGAGGGGGACGAGGATCCGCGGGAGCGCGCGCGGCAGGAGGTCCGCGAGGAGACGGGGATCCGCAGCGCGCGGTTCCGCCACGCGGGGCGCGCCGTGCTCGCGCGGCACGAGGACACGATTTACCTCGTCCACCCGTTCCTCTTCGATGTGCCCTCGCGGCGCGTCCGTCTGGACTGGGAGAACGTCGCGCACCGGTGGATTCGGCCTGCCGAAGTCGCCACATTTGACACGGTTCCCCGGCTCAAGGACGTCATGAGCTCCGCACTTTCCCTGCAATAGTTGCGGAAAGGTTAAACATCCGGGCCTGCGGTTCCGGCGCCATGGCGAAGCGGAGCCTGACGGACAACGAACGGCAGGTCTTGTTCGGCCTCGTCCACCGTCCCGGACTCAATGACCGCGAGCTCTCCGAGGCTCTCGGAATCAAGGTCTCCACGGTGACGGCGATCCGGCGCCGCCTTCGGAAGGCGGACTACTACACGACCCGCAGGATCCCGATGATGAACCGGATCGGTTGGGAGCTCCTCGCCGCCAGCCATGGCCGGCTCTCGCAGACCGGGGGACCGAATGCGAGCGCGAAGCTCGAGGAGCTTCTCGGGGACCGCTTCCCGACGATCTTCCACTTCTCAGACTCCCCGGACCATTTCTTCTTCCTTTCCATGGCCAAGGACTACACCGCGTTCCGCCGCGACCTCGAGGACCTGCGGCTCGCGCTCCACAAAGCCGGGCTCCTCGACGACGGCACGATCACGACGACGATCTTCCCCGTCGGTATGACCGCCATCGGGAACTTCTTCGACTACAGCCATGTCCTCGCCCTCGCGTTCGGGATCGAGCACCGGACGTCGTTCGGGGCGCAGGCGGGGAAGGTCGCGGACATCGAGCTCTCCCGAAAGGAGACGGACGTCCTCGTTGGCCTCGTCCGGTACCCGGAACTGAGTGACAAGGCGGTGGCCGCGAAGATCAAGGCGTCCCGCCAGGCGGTCTCGAAGTTGCGCCGGGAGTTCGAGGCGACGGACCTCCTCCGGACCGTCCGGATCCCGAACGTCCGGGCGCTCGGCTTCGAGCTGTTCGCCTCCACGTTCAACCGGTTCACCCCGACGGCGACGATCCGAGCGCGCGCGGAGGCGATCGAGAGGACCCTCAGGATCACGCCCCAGTACTTCTACGCCACGTGCAACTCGGAGTCCGTCCTGCTCGGGGCCGTGAAGAGCTACGAGCACTTCTCCTCTCTGCGCCAGACCCTCGCGAAGCACTACGAGGAGCGCGGCTTCCTCGCGGGGGACGCGACGATCCATCTTGGGCTCGTCGGTGCGACGAACATCCACCGGAGCTGCGACTTCGGCCCGATGGTCGCCGCCCTCAAGGAGTTCGATCCGCGCCCGCGCTGATCACCCGGTCGACCTCGCGCTCGAGCAGGGTCAGCTGGTGCCCGTCGAGCGTGGACGGGTTCACGGAGAACAGGAGGATCGCGGCGTTGATCGCGACCTGGTCCCGGATCGACTGGACGAGCCGGAGGACGGTGATGAAGTTGTTGTTCGTGATCAGGTACTCGAGCCCGTCGAGCAGGACGATCCCCTTCTCCCGCGCAAGGAACTGCTCGATGGACAGGGAGAGCTTCTCGAGATCCTTCGGGCGGACGGCGTCCTCCTTGCCGACGTTGCTCAGCCAGAGCACGGGGAGGTCGAGGAGGCCGTACTTCTCCCGGACCTTCTGCGGGTACACGCGAGTGATGCACAGCCCCTTCTTCCCAGCCGCGAGGGCCGCGACGAAGAGGCGGTACGCCTCCTCCGGATGCTCCTCCTTCACGAGGTACGTCGACGAGGGGCGGAGTTCGACCGCGACCGCGGGGGTGATCACCTTCGGGGCCCCGGTCGCCTTCTCCGGGGCCTGCGGGGCGCCGCACGACGGACAGCGGTCCGTCCCGATCGGGATCGGTTCGCCGCACGCGACGCAGGGCGCGCGGGACGGACCGTGGGCGGGCTCCTTCGCGATCACAAAACCGCAGACCGCGCACGCGTCGGCGCCCGGGCCGACCGCGGAGCCGCAGCGCGGGCACGCCGTCGCCTCCGTGGTGGTCGGCTCGCCGCAGCGCGGGCAGCGCCGGGTCCCCGGGGAGAGAGGCACCTCGCACACCGGGCACGCGAGCCCAGCCTCCGCGGACGCCGCCGCGGCGGCGAGGATCCGGTCGACATCCGCGGGCGCGAGCCCCTCGACGGCGGAGAGCTCCTGCCGCGTCGCCGCGCGCAGGGCGGCGACGCCCTTGTACCCTGCGTCGAAGAGGGCCATCGCCTGCCGCGGCCCCACCCGGTCGATCCGTGTGAACTCCCGGAGTGCCTCCGCCATGTGCAGGGGCACGATGCCGATCGTGACGGTCTGGCCCTCGACGTCGTTCCACTCGACGACGTACTCGGACTCCACGGCCTTGTCCGTGAGGACGAGGGTCCGCGACCGCGTCTCCCGCGCGATGAGGTCCTTCTGGGCCTCCACCGCCTCCGCGAGCTCGCGGCCGGCCTTCACCGTCGTCGCGACGAAGTCGTCGACGTCCATCTTGATCTCCTTGCGCATCTGCTGGACGCGGCGGACGATCTCCCGGGCGTACCCCTCCCTCTCGATCTCCGGCGTGATCCGCATGTCCACGTAGAGTTCGCCATGGGGCGTCGGGACGATCGCGACATCCTCGGGCATCTTCCGGCCGAAAGCGACCATCGACTTCTCGATCGTGATGATCTGCCCGTCGATCCCGAGCTTGTATTCGCCCTTGTCGAGCGCCTTCTTGATCTCCTCCGCGCTCCGGGACTCGAGGACCATCGCGATCTTCGGGAGGAGGGCCCGGTACGCCTTCCCGATCACGCCCGCGTCCGGCCTCAGGACGAGCGCCATCCCGGGGAACTCCTCGTGGGCCTTCAGGAGGACGAACTCCTTCGCGTTCGCCTGCTGGACGAAGATCTCCCGGAGATCGGTGAGCGCCCTCGCCGCGCCCTCCGTCGCGCCCTTGAGCGCGATGAGCCGGACGGGCCAGCGGAGCTTGCGCCCGCCCTTCTGCCGCTCCTTCGCGACGACCTCGACGAGCTCCTGGACGACGGCCATCGAGGTCTCGAGCCCCGGGGCGGAACGCCCCTCGAAGGGGGCCGGCCAGTCGAGCATGTGGACGGACAGCTTCCGACCGTCGAGCCGCTGGTAGATCGCCTCGGCGATGTACGGCGCGGCGGGGGCGAGCAGGGCCGCGGTCGTCACGAGGGCCTCGAAGAGCACCGCATACGCGGCGGTCTTCGAACGGTCCGACGACTCGACCCACGTCCGCTCGCGGACGAGCTTCACGTACCACCGGGACAGGTCATCGAGCACGAACGACTCGACCGCCCGGAACGCGCGGTGGAGCTGGTACGCCTGCATCTCCCGGTCCACGGTCGCGCGAAGCCCCTCGAGCCGGGACAGGAGCCAACGGTCCTCCGGGCGCAGGTGTCCCTCGAGGCTCGGGAGGGTGTCCCGCGCGGGGTCGTACCGGTCGAGGAGCATGTACGTCGTCGCGAACCGGAGCACGTTCCACAGGATGTTGAGCGAGCGCTGCGCGGTGCGGACGCCCTCCTCCTGGAACGTGATGTCGTCCCAGGGGGGGTTCACCGCGAGGACGTAGAACCGGAGCGCATCCACGCCGAACTTGTCGATCACGACGCGGGGTTCGATGAAGTTCCCGAGGGACTTGTGCATCTGGCGCCCGTCGGGCCCGTTTACCCAGCCGTGCATCAGGACGGCCTGGTAGGGTGCGCGATCGAACGCGACGACCCCCGCGGCGAGCTGGGAGTTGAACCAGCCCCGGGTCTGGTCGGGCCCCTCGACGATCCAGTCCGTCGGCCACCACCGCTTGAACTCGTCCTCCCGCGCCGGATAGCCGAGGCTCGCCCAACTCGCGACCCCGCTGTCGAACCATACATCGAGGATGTCCTTGATCCGCGCCATCTCACCCCCGCACGCAGAGCAGGGCAGGACGACGGCATCGATCCAGGGCCGGTGGAGGTCCATGCCTTCGACGTAACCCTTCGCGCGGCGGAGGTCCGCCGCGGACCCGAGGACCGTCCAAGCGCGGCACGAGGAGCACCGCCAGATCGGGAGGGGGATGCCCCAGTACCGCTGGCGGGAGAGGCACCAGTCCCGGAGGTTCTGGGTCCAGTCGAGCTGGCGCGCGGACCCCGCCCAGTCCGGGAACCAGGAGATCCGGCGGATCTCCTCGATCATCTTCGGCTTGACGTCGGTGACCTTGAGGAACCACTGCGTCGTCGCGCGGTAGATCACGGGCGACTTGCAGCGCCAGCAGTGCCCGTACGAGTGGACGATGTCGTCATCCACGAACAGTGCGTGGAACCCCTTGAGGTCGTCCGTGATCAGGAAGTTCGCCTCGCGGACCTGCCGCCCGACGTAGTCGCCCGCCTCCGCGGTGAACCGCCCGCGTTCGTCCACGGGGGAGAACGGCGTGAGGCCGTGCGCCTGGCCGAGGTCGAAATCCTCGGGGCCGTGCCCCGGGGCCGTGTGGACGAGCCCCGTGCGCTCCGCCTCGACGAAGCCGGACGGCAGGACGCGGTGCACCCATTCCCCCTTCACGGAGGCCTGGAACGGGATCTTCGGGGCGAGGGGGTGGGCGTACTCGAGCCCGACGAGATCCTTGCCCGCCTTGCGCTCAACGACCTCGAACGCGGTGAGACCCGCGAGGGCCATGACCTCGGGGACGACGGACTCGAGGATCCACAGGTGCTCCGACTTTCCGCCGCGGGTGAGCTTGACCTTCGCGTACGTGAGATCGGGATGGACCGCGATCGCCATGTTCGCGGGCAGGGTCCACGGGGTCGTCGTCCAGATCAGGAGGGACTCGTCCGGTCGGTCCGTGAGGGGGAACTTGACGTAGATCGACGGATCCGTCTCGTCGGAGTACTCGACCTCCGCCTCCGCGAGCGCGGTCTCGCACCGGCTGCACCACTGGAGGGATCGGAGCGCCTCGTAGAGGAGGCCGCGCTCGTGCGCGCGTTTGAAAGTCCACCACGCGGCCTCGATGTACTCGTTCCGGATCGTCATGTACGGCCGGTCCCAGTCGAGCCACACCCCGAGCTCGGCGAACTGGCCGTTCATCTTCCTCAGGAGGTCGAGGGAGAAGTCCCGGCACGTGTTCACGAACTTCTCGATCCCGAAGTCCTCGATCTCCTTCTTGTTCGTGATCCCCAGCGTCTTCTCGACCTGGACCTCGATCGGGAGGCCGTGCATGTCGTAGCCCGGCTGGTCGCGGACGTTGTACCCGCGCATCCGGTGCCAGCGCACGACGCAGTCCTTGATCGTCTTGTTCAGGACCTGGCCGAGATGAATCGCCCCGGTCGTGTACGGCGGCCCGTCGACGAAGTAGAAGTCCTCCGCCTTCGATCGCGCGGCGACGGTCTTCGCGTACACCTTCGCGCGGGTCCAGAAGTCCCGGACCTGCTTCTCGAGCTCTACGGGGACGTACTCGTCTTCCGCCTGCTTGATCATCGCAGCCCCTCCTTGAGGGATTCGCGGCGCCCCAGGGACTTGCTCTTCGCCCCGAGGAGGCGATGAGCCGAACCGGCCCTCCCTATAAAAACGTGTGGAGGCCGTTCTCGGACCGGGGAGGCGCCGCCGCGGCGCCGGCGGCCGGCTCGAGTGGACTCAGGGGCGGCCCCAGAGCGCCCCGTCGAAGGCCGGGACCAGGCCCGCGATCGTGTTCGGCGTGACGCCGGTCGCGAGGAGCACGTAGCCCGGGTACACGCGCGAGAGGTTCGCCGTGATCACGAAATCCGCGGGGACGCCGGGGGCGTACGGCACGTACGCGACATCTCCTCCCACGTAGAGCATGACCTCGTACCGGAGGAGCCCGTCGACCGCGACGACGTCCCCCGGGGCGACGCGTTCGTTCAGGGCGTCGTACACGGTGTACACGCCGGGCGCAGGCTGGGACACGCCCAGGACCGCGACAGCGAGGAGGACGACGAGGGTCGCAGCGAGCTTCCGTCGGAAGGCGACGGAGCCGAGGTCCGCGTCCTTCACGACGAGCCAGAAGAGCGGCACCGTGCCGACCGCGACGTAGCGGAGCTGGTCGACCCAGAAGACCGGGTTCCGTTCGTGGACCCACAGGATCCCCGCGATGATCCAGGCGAGGACGTACGTGAGCCCGACGGCGAGCCAGAGGCCGCTGTAGTGCTCGTCGGTGATCTTGGGGGCGCGGCGCAGGTCCCTCGCCCAGAACCCCCCGAAGAAGAGGAAGAACCCGATGTAGAGCGGGATCCGCGCGAGGAGGATGAACGCGAGGTCTCCGGGCCGCGCGAGGCTCTCGTCGAAGGCGGTCGAGAAGTACGCACTGCTCTGCCAGGCGGTGAGGAGCCCCGCGACGGACCCGTCCCAGAAGTGGGAAAGGTTCCGGAACGACCACAAGAGGACGAACGCCCCGAACACGGCGATCGCCAGGAGGTAGTACGTCTGGCGGAACACGCGCCAGCGCATGAAGTGGAAGCGCCAGGCGAGGCCCGCGAACCCCGCGACGAGGAAGAACCATCCCATGACCCCCTTCGTCAGGAACGCGAGCCCCGCGAACAGGCCCGCGAGGACGATGAACCGCTCCCGGCTCAGGCTCTTCAGGATCGCCCAGATCGTCAGGATGAAGAACGCGACCAGGAGGTTCTCGCTGTACCCGATGCCCGCGCTCTTCACGAGGATCGGGTCGACGGCGGCGACCGCGGTCACCACGAGCGCGCGGTCCGGCCCGTACAGGTCCCGGGTCGTCCACCCCACGGTGAGGAGGGCGAGGACTCCGGAGACAAGCCCCGCGGCCTTGATCGCCCACGGCGTGAACCCGCCGATCGCGACGAACGGGACGAGGAAGACCGGGTAGCCGGGGGAGTAGTGATGGCTGTACGTCGGCGCCCAGCTGTCGGACCAGTACTCCCCCAGGGGCATGACGAACTCGCCCCGGGCGAGGAGGCTCACCGCCATGACACCGAACGAGCTCGCGTCCGAGGAGACGCGGGACGTGAGGAACGCGAGGCCACGGAGCGTCAGGCCGAGGGCGACGACCCCGAGGAGCGCGCGTCGCATCGTGACCTGACGGAGAAGCGGGACACGCATCGTGGTCCGCCGTTCGGATGCGGAACCGGCTCGCCGTATAAACGGGTATCGTCCTCGAGCCGAGGCCGGAGGGCCGGGAGCGAGATTTGAACTCGCGTCAAGGGATCCACAGTCCCCTAGCATGAACCAAGCTAGCCCATCCCGGCCGCGGGGCGTCGGATACGGGGCACGCCTTATAGGTTTTTGGTCAGCGCCTTCACGTCGCGGACCGCGTCCGAGATCAGGAGGAGCGCCGCGAGGACGAGGACGATCCCGACGACGATCACGCCGATCATCGTCGCGACGTTCTCCGGTGAGAGGATCGTCCCAATTCCGCCGAGGAAGAGCAGGACGACTCCGACGGTCCCGACGCGGGCGGACAGCCCGCGTCGCCGGACGGCGGCCTCACGGGCCTCCCGCTCGCGCTCCGCGGCGGTGGTCCGGGGCGGGGCCATCCCGCGCGAGATGGCGCGGAGTTTCCTTAAGGACTTGGGTGTCCGGCCGCCTCTGGCACTCCGGACACAAACGTTTAGTAGGTTCGCAGGAATCGACGGCCAATGCCCGCGAAGCGCGACCTGCTCTCCATGCTCGATGTCCGGGAGGACCTCGTCGGACTCCTCGAGTTCGCCACGAACCTGAAGAACCGGACGAAGGCGGGCGAACCGTACGAGCCCCTCCGCGGCAGGAGCCTCGCGATGATCTTCGAGAAGGCGTCCACTCGGACGCGGGTTTCCTTCGAGGTCGGGATGACCCAGCTCGGCGGCCACGCGCTCTTCCTGAGCCCGGACGACCTGCAGATTGGCCGGGGGGAGACGATCGCGGACACGGCGAGGGTCTTGAGCCGCTACGTCGACGGGATCGTGTACCGCGCGTTCAAGAACGAGAACGTCCGCGAGCTCGCGAAGCACGCCACGGTCCCCGTGATCAACGGGCTCGACGACAGGGAGCACCCATGTCAGATCATCACGGACCTGTTCACGATCCAGGAGCACAAGGGCGCCCTGCCCGGCAAGCGCCTTGCGTACGTCGGGGACGGGAACAACGTGTGCAACTCGCTCCTCCTGGGGTGCGCGATCGCGGGGATGCACGTTTCCGCGGGGGTCCCGAAAGGCTACGAGCCCGACGCGAGTCTGCTCGCCGCGGCGAAGCGGATCGGGAAGGAGACGGGCGCGGAGATCGCGGTCGTCCACGACCCGTTCGACGCCGTCGAGCGTACGGATGTCGTGTACACGGACGTGTGGGTCTCCATGGGAATGGAGAAGGAGAGGGAGGAACGGGAGCGGACATTCCTGCCGTTCCAGGTGAACGGCAAGCTCGTGAAAGCCGCAGGCAAGGATGCGATCGTCATGCACTGCCTCCCCGCGCACCGCGGCCTCGAGATCACGGACGACGTGATCGACGGTCCGCAGTCCGTCGTGTTCGATCAGGCCGAGAACCGGCTCCACGCGCAGAAGGCGATCCTCGCTCGGTTCCTCGCGGGCGTCTGAGAGGGGCGGCGGCAACCCGTAAATAGGGTCCGGGCCTTCCCGGGCCGGATGGGACTCAGCCGGGCTCGTGCGATCGGGCTCGTCCTCGTCGCGGTCGCGGCGGTCGCGGTCGCCGCATTCCCCGCGCAGGCCGCGGACCTCGTGCTCCTTCCGGTCATCGCGTCGTTCTCCGTCGCCCGGCTGGGTGCCGCGTACGCGCTCTCCGTCGTCTTCGCAGTCGCCTTCGGACATGCCGCCGCGACGAACCGGCGCGCGGCGGCGATCCTGCTCCCCTTCCTTGACGTCCTCCAGTCCGTGCCGATCTTTGGCTTCTTCCCTGCGGCCCTCGTGTTCTTCGTCGCGACCTTCCACGGACACCCGATCGGCCTCGAGTTCGCGGTCGTCTTCCTCATCTTCACGAGCATGGCCTGGAACATGGCATACGGGGTGTACGAGTCGCTCACGACGATTCCTCATGACCTCGAGAGCGCCGCGACGGGGTTCGGCCTCCGGGGTTGGTTGCGCTTCCGCCGCCTCTTGTTCCCCGCGATGGTCCCGAAGCTCGTGTACAACTCGATGCTCTCCTGGTCGAACGGGTGGTACTTCCTCGTCGCGAGCGAGGTGTTCACCGCGTTCGGGGAACGGCACACACGCCCCGGCCTCGGCGCATACATCGCGGAGGCAGGGATCGCGGGGGACGTCCCAGGGATCTTCCTGGGGCTCGGCGCCCTCGCCGCGGTCGTCCTCACGCTCGACGCGATCGTCTGGCGCCCGACGTCGCTCTGGGCGGAGCGGTTCCGCTTCGACGCGGTCGGCGGCGTGCCCCGCGTCCCGGGGCCGTACGAGCGGCTGCGCTGGCTGCCCCGCTTCCCCGGGCTCCGCGCGCGGGTCCTCGCGACGGCACGCCCGTTGCGGGACCGGTGGGAGCATGCGTCCGAGCGGCTCGAGCGCGCGTACGCATCCCATCCGGGGACCCTGCGGACCGTGCGACGGGTGGACATCGCGATGTTCGCGGCGATCTTCGTGATCGTCGTCGCGGCGGGCGTCGCGGGGCTCATCGGACTCCTCGCACGACCGCTGCCCGAGGCCGCGCGGGAGATCCCGGTGGCGACCGCCTCTTCCTTCCTGCGGCTCGCCCTCGCGTACGGCCTGGCCCTCGCATGGACGATCCCGATGGCGGCGTGGGTCGCGCGGGACGCGAGGGCCTCGCGGCTCCTCACGCCCGTGCTCGAGGTGTTCGCTTCCCTCCCCGCGACCGCACTCCTGCCGGTGATCCTCGGCGCCTCGATCGGGATCGCCTCCTTCGCGGGCCTCGAGGACGAGCTCGCGGCGCTCCTGATCGCCCTCTTCGCGATGCAGTGGTACCTCCTCTTCAACCTCATCGCGGGAATCCGCGGGGTCCCCGCGGACCTGCACGACGCAGCCCGCGCCTTCGGGGTGCGGGGCTGGAGGTACTGGCGGCGCGTGCTCCTGCCCGCGGCGATGCCCTCGATCGTGACGGGGAGCGTCACGGCATGGGGCGCGGGATGGAACGCGCTCATCGTCTCCGAGTACATCCCCTTCGGCGGGCCCGTGCACGAGGTCACGGGCATCGGAAACCTCCTCGCTCGGGCGACGTTCGCCGCCACGCCGGACAACGAGATGATCCTCCTCACCGTGCTCACGATGATCGTCGTCGTCCTCGCGATGAACAAGCTCCTCTGGAGGAACCTGTACCGCCGGGCCTCCGAGCGCTACCGGATCGAGATCCAATGACGACGGCGCCGCCCCTCCTGGAAGTCCGAGACGTGTCCCGGTCCTTCTTCGAGGACGCGAAGGAGTTCGCGGTCCTCGAACCGATCCGGTTCGACGTTCACGACCAGGACTTCGTGTGCGTCACGGGCCCGTCGGGGTGTGGCAAGTCGACCCTCCTCCGGATCATCGTCGGCCTCGACCGACCGACGTCCGGCGAGGTCCTCTTCGAGGGCGTGCCAATCCGAGCGGACAACCCCCAGGTCGCGATGGTGTTCCAGTCGTTCGCGCTGTTCCCGTGGCTCACGATCGAGGAGAACGTCATGCTCGGGCTGGAGGCGCGCCCCATGACCGACGCGGAGCGCGACGCCCGCGCCCGGAAGTACGTCGACGCGGTCGGCCTCACGGGGTTCGAGAACGCGTACCCGAGGGAGCTGAGCGGCGGGATGAAGCAGCGGGTCGGGATCGCCCGGGCGCTCGCGATCGAGCCGCTCCTCCTCTGCATGGACGAGCCGTTCTACGCGCTCGACACGCTCACGGCGCAGAGCCTGCGGGACGAAATCCTCCAGCTGTGGTCGGACCCGGACCTCCCGCCGCGGGCCGTCCTCATGGTCACGCACAGCATCGAGGAGGCCGTGTACCTCGCGGACCGGGTCATCGTGCTGTCCCCGCGCCCGGGGAAGGTCATCGCGGACCTCCGGATCGACCTCCCCCGGCCGAGGAACCGGAAGGAGCCGGAGTTCTACGGGTGGGTGGATGAGATTTATTCCCTCAGCGTGCGTTAGGGGGGTTGCACGTGTCCCGTACGCCTGAAGACGCCCGGCCCCACGCGCTCGTGGGCATGCACCCGATTGCGAGGGTGTCCCTGAGCCAGGTCGTCGGCCTCGTCGAGGCGCTCGACGAGGTCGGAGGCGAGGCGGACGTCGCCTCGATCGCCCAGGAGGTCGAGATGGACCTCGACCGGATCGGCCCGATCGTGGACGCCGCGGAGTTATTGGGCCTCCTGACCGTGAACGAGGGAGACCTCCGGGTCACGAGCCTGAGCCGGAAGGTCCTCCAGGCGAACGTGCGCGAGCGGAAGGCGATCTTCCGGGACATCCTCCAGGAGGTGCCGATCTTCCGGCAGATCACGGAGATGGTGCGGAACGCCGGGAGGCCGGTGGACCGGAAGGACGTCCTTGCGGCGCTCGCCGCGCAGGTCGGCGCACGGCAGTCCGAGGACCTCCTCAGGGCGCTCGTGTACTGGGGCCGCTACGTCGAGCTCGTGCAGTACGACAGCAATTCCGAGGCGTTCAGCCTGCGCCAGCCCCGGTCGTGACCGGGCCGGAGTCGGGCATGCCGTTCACCGCGTTCCACGTCGTCCCCGTGTGGCCGCTCTACGTCCGATGGCCGCGCCACTTTGATGTCCTCGCCCTGACGATGGGGGCCATCCTGCCGGACCTGGAGATCGTGGCCGTCTACCCGATGACCCGGGACTGGGAGTGGGGCCGGACGGTCATGCACTCGTTCCTTGGCGTGGTCACGGTGAACCTCGTCCTCTCGCTCCTCGCTGCGCGCCTCCTGATCCCGGTGGTCGCGGAGCGCCTCGATCGGCGGCATCCCGGGAAAGGCTGGCGGAGGTTCGCTGGGCGGGATTACGTGACGGATCGGAGGAGCCTGCCCGTGGCCGCAGTATCTGCGGTCCTCGGCGGGGCCACGCACCTCGCGATCGACCTCACCCACCACCTCGACACTCCCGTGCTGTGGCCCTGGAGGGACCGCGCCCTGCATCTCGTGCCTTGGGCGGACGACCCTCTCTGGAACCTGACCGTCAACGCGGCGTTCGGGGTGATCTTCGCGGGTTTGGTCCTCCGATGGGTCGGGAAGTGAGGAACCTATCGCCCGCCGAACCACTGACGCAGGACGGGGTGCATCTCCATCATCTGCTCCCTCCCGATCGCCTCGTACATCTGGATCATGATGCCGACGGCGAGGAGCACGCCCGTGCCGGAGGCGTTCCCGACGGTCCCGATCATGTCCGCGCCCGCGGCGAGCGCACCGACGAAAGCACCCGAGATCACGGTGACGACGGGGATGTACCGCTCGAGGACGCGCCGCAATATCCGCGGGTCCCTCCGGAACCCGGGGATTTGCATCCCGCTCGATTCGATCTGGCGCGCGACCTCCTCCGGCCCCATGTTCGTCGTCATGATCCAGAACTTCGCGAACATGATCGAGCCCCCGACCATGACGAACACGTAGACGAGGAGGTGGAGGAACACCTCCCAGTATTCGTGGCCGCGGAGGTACGCTCCGTACGTGCTCGGGTTGAAGAGCGGTAGGAGCCAGTCGCCGACGCCGTTGATGTTCGAGAAGTAGTACGCGAGCCCGTCGACGGGGGTCGTCCGCTGGATCTGCCCCGAGAGCACGAGAGGGTCGCCCGCGTCCGGATACGCGCCGAACAGGGGGTTCCGTCCGATGAGCGGCCATTCCGGGTGCTGCCAGAAGAGGAGGGAGAACATCGACACGTTCGCGAGGACCGCGGCGACGAGGATCACGGGGATGTTCGACGCGTACATGAGGCGGATCGGGTAGCGCCCCCGGGCGCCGCGCGCCTTGCCGTGGGCGAGGGGGAGCTCGATCCGCGTCGACTCCGTGTACGCGACGATGAGGAAGATCGCCATGGTCCCGAAGAGGGCGATGAGCGGGTTCGGCGGCTGGAACATGATCTGCTCGAGCCCCGTGGACCCGATCTGGCCCGCGGGGAGGTTCTGCAGGTAGTAGATCGTCTTCGGGATCGCGCCCGCGGGGACGGTCGAGCCGGCCTGGGACGGCTCCCAGTTGAACGTGCCCGTGAAGATCTGCTGGGCCACGCCCGCCGCGATGAACAGGGAGATCCCCGAGCCGATCCCCCACTTCGAGACGACCTCGTCCATCAGGAACACGAGATACGAGCCGACGAAGAGCTGGACAACGATGAGGAGCTGCGCGAGGAACAGGCCGTTGTTCTCGGGGATGAGCCCGAAGACCTGCGGCCCGTCGAGGTTCGTGATGAACCCGCTCGAGGGCGTGAGGAACCCGAAGACCTGGGGGACCGCCTCGACGAAGATCATGATGATCACGAGGAGCTTCTGCGTCCCCTGATACACGCTCTTGTCGTCGTCGTCCCGGAGGTCGAGGTTGATGATCTTCGCTCCCGCGAAGAGCTGCATGATGATCGAGCCCGTGACGATCGGCCCGATCCCGAGATGCATGAGGGAGCCCTGGGCGCCCGCGAGGATCGCCCGGAGGCTGGAGAAGAAGTCGATCACGCTCGTCCGGTCGAGCCCGTAGATGAAGATGTTCGTGAGGACGAAGTACAGGACGAGGATCAGGATGACCCAGATGATCTTCGTCCGGAACTGCACGTGGCCTTCCGGCCTCGAGACCGCGGGCAGCCGGTCCGTCAGGGGCTTCAGCGAGTAGAGACGGCTCTTCTTCTTCTCCTCGAGGGGCATCGCGCCTACTCCTCAGATGCGGCGGCGAGCTTGACTTTTCCGCCGGCCCCGGCGACGGCGCTCTCCGAGGCCTGCGCGACCGTGATCTGCAGGGGAACGTCCACGCGGCCGCGTCCGAGGAGCTTTCCGATCCCCGCCGCGGAGAGGTCGACCTCGACCCCGGTCTCGGAGCGCTTCGCGTGGCCCTGGGCCTCGAGCTCTCGCAGGCGAGCGGCGAGCTCCTCGAGGTTGATCGTCGTGACGTCCCGAACCTGCGCGTGCCGGGTGAACCCGTGCCGGCCGAAGTGGTCCGGCGCGTACTTGATCATCCACTTGAACTTGTGCTTGTGAAGTCCTGCGTTCCCCGTGCCCCCGCGGCCACCCGCCCCGCGTCCGTGCTTCTTCCCCCGGCCGTGGGTGCGGCTCCCGCGGAGCTTCCGCGTCCTAGACACCATGCGCGGTCCCCTCCTCGAAGACCATCCGGAGCAGGAGGTCGTTGATCGCCTTCCCGCGGTACCCGAGGTCGCCCCCGTCGTTGTAGCCCCGCTTGATCCCCCGGAGACCCCCGACCGCGGGGTGCAGGCGGAGGATGGGGCGGAGCCCCGCGACGTCCCGGAGCGCTGCCTCTCCCTTCGCGATTGCCTGGCTCAGATCCCAGATCGACTTGAACGGGCTGTGCGCCTTCACGAACGCGTCGTCGATCGGTCGGTCTCCGACGGACCGGCCCCTCCGGAGGAGGAGCTTCGCAAGGACCTCCGCGTCCAGCTCGCCCCACGTGACCTGGTCCTTCACGCGTTGGAGCATGCCCTTCGTCGTCGCGTCCGCGGGGACGACCACGCAGTGGTTCTGCCGCGTGAGCCGGAGCATGCGGAGCGTGTCCCGGACAGGATCGGGAAGATCGTGCTTCCCCCGGAGCCGGACGACGGCGAGCGCCATCACTTCTCACGCTCCGGTTCGCCTGGGGTCTGTCCCGTTCCCGGGGTCTCGGTCAGGTTCTCACCCTCCACCTCGACCTCCTCCGGGAGCTCGACGGCCTCCCCCGCGGGCGGCTCCGCCGTCGCGGTCTTGTGGACGAACACCTGCTCCGCGCCCGCCCTGATCTTCAGGCGGTCCGCCTGCTCCGTGCGGACCTTGACGCCGCCCGTGCGCCGGAGGGCGTCGAACGTCGCGAGGGCGTAGTTCACCGTCGTCTTCGTGTGTCCCTTCGTGAACCCCCACGCGTCCGTGATCCCCGCGAGCTTGAGCACGCTCTTCGCGATGTCCCCGCACGCCCGGCCGACGCCCTGGGGCGCGGGCTTCAGCGTGACCTGGACGGAGCCGCTCCGGCCACGGACCTTGAACGGGAGGGAATGGGACCGGAAGCAGCCGCACTCCCAAGACCCGCACCCCCGGCGGACCTCGATCATGTTCAGCTTCGCGTTGTCGATCGCCTTCCGGATCGCTGGGCCGACCTCGCGGCCCCGGGCCCGGCCGAGGCCGACGAACCCGTCGGCGTTCCCGACGACGCACGTGATCGCGAAGTTCACCCGCCGACCGGAATCCGTCATCCTCTGGACCATGTTCACGTCGAGCACCTCGTCCTCCATCTCCGGGAGGAGGACGTCCACGATCTCGGGCTCGCGGACCGGGAGGCCGGTCTTGACCGCGTCGCTCATCGTCGTGATCTCGCCCTTGAGGACGAGCCGCCCGAGCTTCGTCTTCGGCGTCCACGCGCTCAGGTCCCGTGTGTAGCGCTCCGTGCGTGGTTTCGTCCGCCGCTTCCTCATCGGATCACCTCGAGCTTCGCCTTGACCTCATCGAACGCCTTCGGCACCGCCTCGCCGATGTGCTCGCCGCGGAGGCGCTCCTTCGAGGGGAGGACGTCGGGGCTGTGGGGCACCTTGAGGCCGCCGTCGAGGAGGCCTTTCAGGACCGCGAAGACCCGTCCCCCCTTCGTCGGCTTGTGCAGGCCGATGTCGAGGACGGCGGACTCCACGCCCTTCGACGCGGCGCGGCGGCCGGCGAGGAGGCCCGTGAGGTACGCGGCCGGCACGTTCCCCGTGCCCGCGGTCCAGCCGTGCTTCGCGAGCTCCTTCGAGGTCGCGGAGGCGATCACGCGGTCGCCCGCGGCCTGCAGCTCGACGACCTGTACGATCACCTGGTTCAGGGTCTTTCGGACGACGGCCCTCGGGACGCCGCCCCGGAGGAGCCGGGCGCGGAGCCGATAGTCCGTGCGTCCCTCCCGCCGTCGACGGAAGCCGACGCGATAGTGGGGTCCCTGTGCCTTCACTTCGCCACCTCCTTCATCACCCCGGCGTTCCGGAGCTGCTGGTCTAGGTGGGCCTTCGATTTGAACATGCCGCCCTTCGCCTGGCGGTAGTACCGCCGGTACGTGCGGACATCGATCCGGCCGTGGAGCTTCAGGTCCCGGAGGTGCGCCCGGAGGCTCCGGATCGTCGTCACCCAGGCGGCCTTGCCCGGCGCGCGGGCGTTCGAGCTGCCCTTGCGCTTCCCGTGCCCGCGGCGGCGCCCCTTCGCCCGCTGCGCGGCGCGCGCGCGCGCCCGCCCGCGTGACACACCCTGCACGGGCCGGCGAGTGATCACGTTCCGCGCGATGAGCGCACGGACGAGCTCCCGGGTGATCGCGTCGAGGATGTTCTCCTGCTCCGCGGGGTCGGTCGTGATCCGGACGCGGTTCACCCCGCACCCGAGGACCTCCGCGGCGAGCCGGCGCTGGTGGTCGAACCTCATCCCGTCACCATCCGGTTCAGCACCCGGAGCTTGCGCTCCTCGCACGCCTTCTCGATGATCTCTCGCTTCCGCGTGCCGACGCCGTGGGCGATCCGCACGGCCTGCCGCGCAGGATCGACGCCCTCGAGCTCGCGCACGTTGTGGACGAGGACCTCCTGGAAGCCGCTCGGGTGGTACCCCCGGACCTCCCGTGGACCCCGGTACCCAATGGAAGGGAGGTTCCACCGGTACCCGAAGTGCCGGCGGAGCTTCGACTGGCCGCCCTGGGGCTTCCGCCACTCCTCCCCGAACTTGTCGTACCGGAACCACTCCTGCCGGCGGAACGACGGCCGCTGCGCGGTCTTCTCCGCACGCAGACGGAGGAGGGCGCGCGTCCGCGGATCGAGCTTGGGCTTGATCTTGACGACGTACTCGGGCTCGGCCTCCTCTTCTGTGGCCTTCGCCGGCGCTTTCTTCGGTTCGGGTCCCTCCGGCTTGGCCTCGGGTGGTCTCGCCTGGGGCTTCGCCTCCGCCTTCGCCTCGGTCTCGAGGTACGCGAGGAGCCGCTTCCGGAGGTCGTCGACCTTCCCCTCGCCGTCGAGACCGAACGCCTCGCACCACGCGACGAGGTCCGCCTTGTGTCCCTCCCGCACCTCGTGGGCCGTGGGCCGGGCCACGGCTTTCGGCTCCGCGGGCGAGACGTCCTTCACGGCCTTCTTCGTCTTCCTCGGCGGTCCCGCGTCCTTCGACTCGTCCACCATGCTCACGCCTCCCCGGCCTTCTTCGTGATGTAGATGCCGTCCTGGAAGATCCGCGGGTCGAAGCCCCGGATCCGGGTGGCCTGCTCGATGTTCGCCGCCGTCTGGGAGACGGCCTCGACGTCGGGGCCCTCGAGGACGACCACGTCCCCGTTCACCTCGACCTTCGTCGCCCCGAGGATCGGAGCCCTCCGCGGGTGCTTCTCCCCGAGGAAGTTCTCGATGAGGAACTCGGTCCCCTTCACGGACGCCTTCAGGGGGAAGTGGCTGTACACGATCTTCATCTCGTAGCGGAAGCCCTCCGTCACCCCGCGGATCATGTTCCGCACATGGGCCGCGAACGTGCCCACGAGGGCCTTCTCCCGTTTCGTCGGGAACTCGCTCCGGACGCGGACCTCGCCGCCCTCGACGCTCACGGAGACCCGCGGATGGCCGAGGGCGCGCTGGAGGCGGTGCCCCTTCGCTGCGACGACGATCGAACCTCCCTCGATCCTCGCCTGGACCCCGTCCGGGATCTTGATCCGTTCGTCGAGCAGACCTGCGACCGGCATCGTCCCACCTCAGTACACGTATGCGAGGAGCTTGCCTCCAACGCCGATCTCCTTCGCCTTCGCCTGCGAGATCACTCCCTCCGTCGTCGTCAGGATCAGGACGCCGAAGTCCTGCGCGGGGAGGTACCGTGCCTCGTACCGCTCGAGGTCCTGCCGCCGAACGGCGAACCGGGGTTTGATCACGCCGCAGCTGTTGATGTTCCCCTTGAGCCGGACCTGGTATATCCCACCGCGCCGGTCCTCGATGAACTCGAAGGACTCGATGTAGTCCGACTCCTGCATGACCTTGAGGACGCGGCCGATGAGCTTCGACGCGGGCCGCAGCTTGCAGTCCCGCTTGCCGACGGACTCCGCGTTGCGGATCGTCGCCATCGCGTCGTTGAGTGGATCCTGGAGCATCCTGTCACCTCAGCTGTACTTCCGGAACCCGAGTTCGTACGCAATCTCGCGGAAGCACTGCCGGCACACGTGGAGCCCGTACCGCCGGACGATCCCGCGCTTCCGCCCGCATCGCAGGCAGCCCTTGCTCCGCCCGAACTGCCGCGTCCGCTTCACTCGACCACCTCGACCTTGAAGTGATCCTTGATGAACGCGATGCCGTCCGCCCGCGTGATCCGGTGGTGGGCCGCGATCGGCCGCGGCTTCACGCTCCGGCGCGCGACGCGCCAGCCCGGCCGCATCAGGCTCACGCTGACGTCCATCCCGAACACCCCAATCTCCGGGTCGTACTTCATGCCCGGGAAGTCCGTGTAGTCCTGGACGCCGAAGGAGAAGTTGCCGCGGGGGTCGAAGCTGTATGCGGGGAGACGGCGGCTCCGGATCTCGAAAGCCTCCTTGAGGAACGCCTCCGCCGGCAGGCCACGAAGCGTGACCCGAGCCCCGATCGGCATGTTCCGCCGCACCCCCCACTCCCGGACCGCCTGGTGGCTCAGGGTCTGGACGGACTTGCGCTTCGTCACGAGGTCGAGAACCTTCTGCGCCTTGACGAGCTTGTCCCCTGCCTCGCCGACGCCGATGTTCACGACGACCTTCTCCACCTGGATCGCGCGCATGTCCCCCATCGTCCCACCTACAGCGCCGGCGCCTCCGGCACCTTGACCTCCGGCGCGGTCTTTCCGACGACGAACACCTTGTCGATGTCCGTGGAGAAGCCCTCCTTGAACGTGACGACGTTCGCGCGCGGGTTCCGCGTCAGGCGGACGTCGAGGACATGGGCGACCTCTCCGACGTGCTTGCCGCCGGTGATCACCGTCGGGGCGCCGGGAACGAGCTCGTAGTGCCCGAGCACCTTCTGGCCCGGAAGCTGGAGCTTCAGCGTCGTGCCCGTCCGGTATTCGTTCTTCGGCACGAGGAGGTTCCGCCCGTCGTGGAGGTTGATCTGGATCTTGCCGCCCCGCACGGTCGTCTTGTCCTCGATCCGGCAGAGCTTCCACTTCGCGTCCGCGTCGTCCACGGGGACGAGGGCCATCCGGCCCCGGGTACTGACCATCATCCGATAGTGCTGCTTCGTCTCCGCGAGGGACAGGACGTCCATGAGCCCGACGGGGAACTTCGGGTCCCTGACCGCCCGGCCGTCGACGAGGATACCGCGGCCGTGGAGGATGTGTCGCGCCTCCCGGGCGGTGGCGCAGACGGAGAGCATGTCCCGCAGGATCAGGCCGACCGGGACGCTCGCCTCCGCCTCGTGAGGGCCCGGGGACGGGCGGATCGTCCAGAAGGCCGTCTTGCGGGAGATCGCCCAACTCCTCGGGGCCGGCAGCCGCTTGAGATGTTTCTTCATCGACTCACTCCTGGAGCTTCTTCCTCCGCCACGGGTCCGTGTCGTCCAACTTCGTGATCATGAGGTTCGATGCGTGGATCGGCCGCGGGACCTTCTTCTCGTCCGTCTTCTCGATCGTGATCCCCTCGACGACGACGCTCCCGTCGACGCGGTCCACGCTGACGACCTTGCCCTCCCGGCCGCGGAACGTCCCGCGCATCACGCGGACCGTGTCGCCCTTCCGGACGGGGAGGGCGCGGGGAAGGCGCGCCTTCGACTTCTCGTGCATCGCCGGCGACAGGTGGGACGACGCGGCGATCCGGCGGCGGTGGAGGGGCGCCTCCGCGGCCCGCTTCCGTTGCACCCGGGGTCTCGTGCTCACCATCGTCCGACCTCACACGATCATGCTCGCCGTGGCGGCGATCCGCGGCCAACGCTCTGCCGCCTCGCGGGCCACGGGGCCCTTGATGTCCGATCCCTTCGCCTCGCCCTCCGGGGTGACGATCACGCACGCGTTGTCCTCGAACTGGACCATCGTGCCCTCGGGCCGCCGGAACGGCCGGCGCTGGCGCACGACCACGGCGTTCATGAGCTGCTTGCGCGTCTCCGGGGTGCCCCGCTTCACCGTGACGACGAGGAGGTCGGCGATTCCCGCCGACGACCGGCGCTTCCGGACGCCGCGGTACTTCGGCACCTCGACGATCTCGACGATCTTCGCCCCCGTGTTGTCGATGCACTCGATCCGAGAGCCCTTCGGGAGGCCCCGGGTCTGGCGCCCGGGCAAGCCCTTCACGCGCTCACCCCCCGGTTGCGGATCGCGACGTAGCTCACGGTCTTGCTCAGCGGACGACACTCCATGATCGTCACGCGGTGTCCTGGGACCAGGCCGAGGCATGGCGGCGCGTGGACGTTCATCCGGCGCGTGCGCTTCTCGTACCGTTCGAACTTCTGGAGGTACCGAAGGTACTCCCGTTCGACGACGACCGTGCGCTGCATCCGCGTCGAGACGACGACGGCGTCGAGCGCCTGCCCGCGGACGGCGAGCTTCCCGTGGAACGGACAGTGCGCGTCCGCGCACGCGCGCTCGGGGACCGGGACGTCGATTCCGATGTCCCGCGCCGACGACTTCTCCTTCTTCTCCGCCTTCGCCATCCTGGGTCACCGTGCCTTCTTGATGCGGTCCTCCGGTCGGAAGCGAATCTCGTCGCCCTCGACCTCGGCGCCGCCCGGAACGTCAAACCGGAATCGGGAACCCTGCTTCGCGACGCGCTTCTCGCGGCCGGCCGCGTCGATGAGCAGGGTGTTCCTCGTCTCGTCCACGACGACGCCGGCCACGCCGAGGAGGCCGGGGTCCTCGGAGCGGACGATCTCGACACGCAGACCGATGAGCTCGTGCTTCCGCAGGTTCATCTCAGACGACCCCCACGGAGTAGCCCATCCCCTGGAGGACGGCCTGGACCTTCTTGCGGTGCTCTCCTTGAAGCTCGATCCGGCCCTCCTTCGCGGTTCCGCCCGCCGCGCAGCGGTTCTTGAGGAGCCGTGCGAGCTCGTCGAGATTGATGTCCGTGCCATCCAGCCCGTCGACAATCGTCATCACCTTCCCATACCGGCGCGTGTCCGTGTAGACGCGGATCCGCTGCTGTTCCTTCGCGAGCTCCTCGCACATGCACAACTCGTCCGGGAGCCCGCAGGTGGAACAGATCCCCGCCATCAGCCCGTCTCCTCCTTCGCGGGCACGGGCTTCGCCGCCGCGCGGGCTCCGAATCGTTCTTCTTCCCGCATGACCGTGAGGATGCGTGCGATGTTCTTCCGGAGCGCGCGGATCTTGCCGGGGCTCGGAGGCGCTCCGCCCATCGCGGCGACGCCCCGCTCGTGCATGAGCTCGTCCCGAAGCTCCGTGAGCTTCTTCGACCGCGTCTCCGCGTCCATCGCGCGGATCTCCTTCGTGCGCAGGAGGGGCATCTACTTCTCCCCCTCCTTGACCTCGATCTCGACGTCGACCTCGACGTCCTTGACCTGCTTGAGCGCCTTCTTGAGTCGCCGGCCCGCGACCTTGGTCGCCGTCACCGCGACCTTCTTCGCCTCGGGTTCTTCCAGGAGCACGACGGCCTCTTCATCCGCAGGCGCCTCGGGCGCCTCAGTGGGGGTCGGGGGGGCGGCCTCCTCGATAGGGCCCTCGGAGGCCGGCGGCTTCGTAAGCGGCGGCATGGGTGCCGCGTCCGCCGGGACCGCGGGGGCGACCTCGATGTCGTCCGGGAGCTTCGCGCGCGGGTCCATGATCTCCACCGTCACCCCGATCACCCCCGGCTTGAGCTTCGCGACCGCGAAGCCCGTGTCCATCCAGAGGTTTCGAGGCTCCCCGCAGTACTTGATGTGGCCCGCCTTGAACTTCACCCTGCGGTGCCGCTGGCCCGTGAGCTTGCCCGCGATCACGACGAGGCATCCCTTCGCGCCGGCCTCCGTGATCCGACGGACGGTCGAGTGCCCCGCGCGGCGGAAGTGCCAGCCCCGTTCGAGGGCGTTCGCGAGCTTCTCCGCCATGATCTGCGCGTTGAGCGAGGGCTGCTCGACCTCCTGGACCTCGATCTGGGGGTTGTCGAACTTGAAGCTCTTCTCCACCGCCTCCGTGAGCATCTTGATCGTCCCGCCCTTCCGTCCGATGACGAGCCCCGGGCGCTCTGCGAGCAGGGTCACGCGGGTGCCCATCGGCGTCCGCTGGATGTCGAGGCCGCCGAAGCCCGCGCGGCGCGTCTCCCGCATCAGGTACTCCTTGAGGAGGACCCGTCGGACGTTCTCCGCGATGATCCGCCGGTCCTTCCGCCGGGCCGACTTCGCCTCGGGCACTCAGGCCACCTCCTCGAGGACGATCTCGAGGTTCACGGTGTCCTGGTTCCACGGGCCGCTCCGCCCGTAGGCCCGGGGCCGGGAACCCTTCGTGATCGAGCCCTTGTGCGCGTTCACGACCCGCACGACCATCGCGTCCGGGTCGTCCTTCCCCGTGAACTCCGCGTTCGCGATCGCGTTGTCCAGAATCTTCAGGAACGCCTTCGCAGCCTTCACGGGGTACCGCGCGGGGCCGTAGCCCGCCTTGTGGGCGACCCAGCGATTGTACGTCTTCATGGGGACCGGCTGCTTGAGGTCCGTGACGCGCTCGAGGTACTGCCGCGCCTGCTCGACGGTCTTCCCGCGGATCGCGCGGGCGAGCTCGACGCTCTTCTTCCATGCGATCGGGAGCTCGCGGCCGTACGCGCGGGCCATCGTCTCGATCTTGAAATCCACCGTGTACCCGAGCTTCGCCATCGTCCGACCTCATTTGAGCGGCATGAACTTCGACGAGCGCGTCGCGCCGACGCCGGGACCGCTGTGGGAGACGACCTTGCGCGTCATCGCGAACTCGCCGAGGAAGTGCCCAATCATCTCGGGCTTGATCTCGACGTTCACGAACTCCTTCCCGTTGTGGACGGCGACCTTCTTGCCGACGAAGTCCGGGAGGATCGGGACGTCCCGGCAGTGCGTCCGAACGGCGTCCTCCGTCCCGTTCGCGCGGAGCTTCTCGACGAACGTCAGGCGTTCCCCATCGATACCGCGGACGAAGGATCGGCGGGAGCGGGCGGGGAGGAGCTCGACAATCTCATCGAGCGTCATCGCCTTCATCTCCTCCATCGTGTACCCGCGGTACGTGAACTCCTTCCGGCGGCGGGTCTCGACGACGCCCGCGCGCTTCCGCAGCTTCCGGCGGGCCGCCTTCGCGAGCCCGCCCATCCTCTTCGCCATCGTCACCTCTCCTTCCGCTTCTTCATCCGCTTCGGCCTCGGGGACAGCCGGCCGACCTTCTGGCCGGGAGGAGCGTCATATCCGACGGTCGACGGCCGGCCGACGTGCTGGTGCGACCCGCCGCCGTGCGGGTGGTCCACCGGGTTCATCGCCACCCCGCGGACCTTGAAGTACGCCTTGCTGAACGACCGGAAGGCGTGGTGCTTCTTGCCCGCCTTCGTGAACGGCTTGTCGCCGCGGCCCGCGCCCGCGACCGCGCCGATCGTCGCGCGGCACGCCGGGTGGAACGACCGGAAGTGGCCTGACGGCAGCTGCACGACGATCCGTTCCCCGCGGCTCACGACGACGGCCGTCGTCCCGGCGGCTCGGACGAACCGGCCGCCGTCCCCGGGGGCCGCCTCGAGGTTGTAGACGAGGGTGCCCTCGGGGATGTCGCTCAGCGGGAGCGTGTTCCCCCGGTCGACGTTCACCGCCCCGACGGTGACCTGCTGGCCGACCTGGAGGCCGTCGCAGGCGATCATGAGGACCTCCTGCCCGTCGTACGTGACGCGGGCGAGGGGCGCGGTGTGGCCGGGCGCCTGGAAGATGTCCGTGACGACGCCGGCGCCGCGAAGCCTCGGGTGGACGACCGGGCCCGGGTGGCGGTGGCTCGGCGACCGGTACGTCGGCGAGGTCCCGCGACCTCGGCGCTGGGTCGGGAGGTTCTTTCCCATCAGAACACCCCGATCCGCATCCCGATCTCCTCCGCGGAGAACTCGGGCTTGAGATGGATGATCGCGTGCTTCCCGTCCTTGCGGACGAACGTGTTCACGCTCTTGACCTTTACCTGGAACTGCTCCTCGAACGCCTTCTTGATCTCGGGCTTCGTCGCCTCCCGGCGGACAAGGAACTCGAGCCGGTTCCCGTCCTTGAGGTTCTGCGCAGGCGTGCCCTGGAGCATGTTCAGCGTCTTCTCCGTCACGTAGGGGTGGAGGAGGATGTCGTGCGGCTTCATGCGGCCCAGCTCCTGAGGATCTCGAGCGCGCCCTCGCTGAACACCGTGAGCCGACCCGCGTCGCCCCCGGGGGCGAGGATCTCCGCGTTCAGCGCCGACGGGCTCACGACGTCCACGCCCGGGAGGTTCCCGAACGCGCGCCGGACCTTCGCGGGCTCCTTGACGACGAGGAGCAGGCTCGTCGGCCGGCGGTACCGTCGGCCGCGCATCTTGCCGCGCCCCGCGCGCACGTGCCGCCCCGCCTTCGCGCGCATGACGTCGTCGTAGACGCCGAGCCGGTGGAGGATCTCCAGCCCCTCACGTGTCAGGCCGTCCTTCGGCTCGAGCGCCTCGAGGCCGTCCTCGACGACGACGGGCAGGCTCAGGTCCGCGAGGAACCGGTGGCCTCGGCGGGCGACGAGCGCGGAGTCCTTCACGGCCGCGAGCGCCGCGTTGCGCGCGAGGCGTCGCTCCTGCTCGTTGACCTTCTTCGCCCAGACTGCCTCGACCCGCGGGGGATGTGCGCGGCGGCCGCCGACGGTCCCGGGCGCCTGGGCGCCCGTCATCGTGCCGCGGATTCTCGGGACGCGCGACACGCCGTGGCCCTTCCCGGACCAGCGGACGGAGTGCCGGGTCCCCGCGGTGCGGGAGGACCCGTACGGCTGGCGCCGGTTCGCCTGGAACGCGGTCACCGCCCGGCGGACGAGGTCGGGACGGAGCTCGGAGAGGAACACGGCCGGGAGGTCGACGGCCCGGATTGCCTTCCCGTCGAGGGCGTACACGTGAACCTGGCCGGGCTTCAGGGGCGGAGCCTCGCGGGGGGCCTTCTTCGCGTGGACCTCCTTCGTCGCCTTCGCTTTCGCCCCTTTGCGCCGCGCGGGCTTCTCCTTCTTCGGCTTCGCCGCGGCCGCCTCGGTCCCCTCCCGTACTTCGTCCTCGGCCATGCTCAGGCCCCCTGCTTCGATTCGCGGGAGATATACGTGATCTCCGGCGGCTTCTCGAGCTTCACGTAGCCACCGCGGGTCGAGTCCCGGAGGCGGATCAGCCGCTTCGCGGGGCCGGGGATCGAGCCGTGGAGAAGGATGTACGGGTTCCGGACCTGGCCGTAGTGAAGGAAGCCTCCGTCCGTGGTGACCTCCTCGCCGTTCGCGCCGACCTTGAGGACCCGCTTGTTGTACTCCGTGCGCTGGTGGTACCCCGTCTGGCCGCCCTGCGGGACCGTCGGGCGCACGTAGCCGGGCTGGAAGTTCCCGAGGGTGCCGATGTTCCGGCGGTGCTTCGAGTTCTTGTGGCTCAGGAGCTTCGTGCCCCACCGGGTGTGGTGGCCCTGCCAGCCCTTCCCCTTCGTGATCGCCGCGACGTCGACCATGGACCCTTCCTTGCAGAAGTCCGTGACCGCGATGTCCCTCCCGATGAGCGCCCTCGCGTACGCGAGGCGGTCCTCGATCGTGCCGCCGCCGACCCGGTTCTCCATGAGCTCCGGCTTCGTCTTCGGCACGCCGGTCACGAGGGCGGGCTGTGTGTACGTGATGAGACGGACCTCGTCGATCGTGACCGCGTCGACCTCCTTCCACGCGGCATCGGGCTCGTAGTCCTTCGGGATCGGGAAGACACGGCGGAGCGCGCTGTCGAGCTTCGCGGCCCACACCTCCGCGACCGCCTTGAGTCCCTCGTGGGTTTGCCGGTAGACCCGGACGCCCGCGACCTTCATCGGGGGGACCTCGACGACGGTCACGGGGACCTGGACCTCCTGGCCCGACGTCGTGGACGTCGGCCGGTAGTCGACGATCATCGCGTGGGTCATGCCCGCCTTGTACCCGGCGAAGCCCTGGACCTTCGGCGTGCCGTCGTGCTCGGGCCAGCTCGAGAAGTGCGGGACCGGGCTCTCGCTGCGCTTCCTGGGCGAGAAGCCCATCGAACCGTGGCGGGGTCGGTGCTCCTTCGGCATAGCGCGGCTCCTCCTGGGAGGGGCATCTCTCCACGATCACGTGGAGAGGAGTGGGCTCGTTCGCACCACCGTGACGCGGCCTGCGGGCCCAGAAGGGTCAGGGCCGCATTCCCGGGGTCCACGAAGGATTGCCCGAGCGCGTCTGGTCGGCGCGACCGGCGAGCCTATGAGAAGGGCGTATTTAACGGTTTGGAGCGCGCGCGCTCGCGCCCCGCGCGCGGGGCGCAGCGCATCCCGCGGCGGCGGTCCGGCGGCTCGCGGCACGGCGGCCACGGGGAATTCCCTCCGGGGGATCACGGCGCCCGCGAGCGTGCGTGTGCGCCGACGGAGCGGCGCTCCGCGCCCCGGCGAGGCACGGAGTATCGTGCCTGATAACATTCCCACAACGTTTAAGGGAAAATCGCCGGCTATGACCCGCGTTGGCTGAGAACCCATGGTGGAATTCAAGCGGATGAAGATGAAGGTCTGCCTGGTGGGCGAGGCCGCGGTCGGCAAGACGTCCCTCATCCGCCGGTTCGTCCTGGATGACTTCGACGACAAATACATCCAGACCCTCGGAACGAAGGTGTCGAAGAAAGAGATCCTGACCCAGGCCACGGACGGGACCGGGGAGCTCCGGATCGACATGACGATCTGGGACATCATGGGGCAGAAGGGCTTCCGCGAGCTCCTCAAGGAGGCGTACTTCTACGGCGCGAAGGGGATCCTCGCCGTCTGCGACGTCACACGGAAGCGCACGCTCGACGACCTCGACGATTGGATCGAGGGCGTGTACTCCGTCACAGGCCGGATCCCGATCGAGTTCCTCGCGAACAAGGTCGACCTCGAGAAACCGGAGCTCGGCGAGGAGGAGCTGATCCAGGCCGCCCGCGCGTACGACAGCTCGTTCCACTTCACCTCCGCGAAGTCCGGCGTGAACGTCGAGCTCGCGTTCCAGTCCCTCGGGGAACGGATCGTGAAGGAGCGCTACGCGAGGAAGGTCGTGCCGGAAGAGTGAGAATTATCATCGCCGATACTCGCGGGGTCACGGCTTATTACAGTAAACGGTCCCTCGGGTGGCGATGATGACCGCCGTCGAGGCGACGCCGAAGCACGTCAAGGCGAAGATCTGCCTCGTCGGCGACGTCGCCGTCGGGAAGACCTCCCTGATCAAGCGGTTCGTGACGGACAACTTCGACGACCGCTACGTCGCGACCGTGGGCACGAAGGTCACGAAGAAGACGACGGACGTCGTGTGGAAGGGCGCGCCCGCGACCCTCGACATGATGGTCTGGGACATCATGGGCGAGAAGGGCTTCCGCTCCCTCCTCCGCGACGCGTACTTCGAGGGCGCGCAGGCCGTCCTCGCCGTGTGCGACGTCACCCGGAAGGATACGTTCTACGACCTGAACAGCTGGGTCACGATGGTCCGCAAGCAGATCGGGAGCGTGCCAATCGTCTTCCTCGGGAACAAGAGCGACCTCGCGGAGCGCATCGTCGTGACCGAGGAGGAGCTCGCGCGGCTCGGCGCGATGCACCAGGCCCCTCACTACCTGACGTCGGCGCGGACGGGACGAGGCGTGGACGAGGCGTTCCTCGCAATCGCGAGCGCGATCGCCTCCCGGCCCGACGCGTGAACGACCCTCCCGGAGGACGCGTGTTATCCATGGAGATAACCGCGAAGGAACTCCTTTATAATCTGACCTTCCTGCGTCGGAAAGAATCGGACTGAGGTGCGGGATGGATCGCCAGAAGATGAAGGTCAAGATCTGCCTCGTCGGGGAAGGCGCGGTCGGGAAGACGTGCCTGATCCGGCGGTTCGTCCACGACCAGTTCGAGGACCGCTACATCTCGACCCTCGGGGCGAAGGTCTCGAAGAAGGAGATCGTGATCCAGGGCAACGGCGCGGCCGTCGACGTGGACATGACGATCTGGGACATCATGGGCGAGAAGGGCTTCCGGGAGCTCCTCAAGGAGGCGTACTTCCACGGGGCCCAGGGCGTCCTCGCCGTGTGCGACGTCACGCGGAAGGAGACCCTCACGGACCTCGAGGAGTGGATCGCGGCCGTCGTGAAGGTCACGGGGAACATCCCGGTCGAGCTCCTCGCGAACAAGGTCGACCTCAAGGACGAGCGCGTCGTGTCCGACGGGGACGTGAAGTCCCTCGCGGACTCCCACGGCGCGACGTTCCTCCTGACCTCCGCGAAGACCGGCGAGAACGTCGAGGATGCGTTCGCGAAGCTCGCGGAGCTGATCGCGTCCCGCGCCGCCTGAGCGCGGACTCCCGGATCGAGTAACGACTCCGACCCATTTCATTTTTAATCAGGGGGTCAAAGTTATTAAGTAGGTCCGCTGTCTATTCGACCGAGTCGAACCCTTCTGGTGGGACCGGTTAGGGAGATGGCGGGAAGCGCGAAGGATTCTGAAGAGCACTCGCCCGTGGACTCGTGGATCGAGAAGCTCGACTTCCGGAGCACGGCGGAGGTCAAGATCCCCGAGCGGCTCGTCGACCATGTCATCGGCCAAGAGCACGCGGTCGAGGTCATCCGGAAGGCCTCGGAGCAGAAGCGGCACGTCATGCTGATCGGCGACCCGGGCACGGGGAAGTCCATGCTCGCCCGGTCGATGACCGAGCTCCTGCCCCGCGACGAGCTCCAGGACATCGTCGTCTACCACAACCCGGAGGACCCGAACGAGCCCAAGATCCGCGTCGTGCCCGCGGCGAAGGGGCGCGAGATCGTGAACGCGCAGAAGGCGGAGGCGATGCAGCGCCGGGAGCAGAAGGCCTCCATGATGATGACGATCATCTTCTTCATCATCGGTCTCTCCGTGATCCTGTCGTACAACTGGTCCGGGGACCCGAACACGAAGATGTTCGAGCCCACGACGATCCTCTTCGGGATCCTCGTCGCCGCGATCATCTACATCGCGACGCGGTACACGGGGCACCGCCAGGAGAACCTCATGGTCCCCAAGCTCCTGGTCACCCACACCGTGGACGAGATGCCCCCGTTCATCGACGCGACGGGGAGCCACGCAGGCGCCCTCCTCGGCGACGTGAAGCACGACCCGTTCCAGAGCGGCGGACTCGAGACCCCCGCACACGAGCGGGTGGAGCCGGGCGCGATCCACAAGGCGCACAAGGGCGTCCTGTTCGTCGACGAGATCAACGTTCTCCGGATGGAGAGCCAGCAGTCCCTCCTGACGGCGATGCAGGAGAAGAAGTTCTCCATCGTCGGGCAGAGCGAGCGGTCGAGCGGCGCGATGGTCAAGACGGAGGCCGTCCCGTGCGACTTCGTCCTCGTCGCCGCGGGGAACCTCGACGCCGTCCAGGGCATGCACCCCGCCCTGCGCTCGCGGATCCGCGGGTACGGCTACGAGATCTACATGAAGAGCACGATGTTCGACACGGACGACAACCGGATGAAGCTCGTCCGGTTCGTCGCGCAGGAGGTCTCGAAGGACAAGAAGATCCCCCACTTCGACCGGAGCGCGGTCGTCGAGATCCTGCGGGAGGCCCAGCGCCGGTCGGGCCGGCGAGGCCAGCTGACCCTCCGTCTCCGCGAGCTCGGAGGCCTGATCCGGGTCGCGGGGGACATCGCCCAGGAAGAGGGTGCGCCCCTCGTCCTCGCGAAGCACGTCCTCGCCGGGAAGCGGATCGCGCGGTCCCTCGAGCAGCAGGTCGCAGACCGCATGATCGAGCGCGGCAAGGAGTACCAGATGTACGAGACGACGGGCACGATCGTCGGCATGGTCAACGGGCTCGCGGTGCTCGTCGGGGACAACTCGATGGCCGAGTTCTCCGGGATCATCCTGCCGATCGCCGCGGAGGTCACGCCCGCCCAGACGAAACAGGGCGGCAGGATCATCGCGACGGGTCGGCTCGGGGAGATCGCGAAGGAAGCGGTGGAGAACGTCGCCGCCCTGATCAAGAAGTACACGGGCGAGGACGTCTCCAACCACGACATCCACGTCCAGTTCGTCGGATCCCGGGAGGGCACGGAGGGGGACAGCGCGTCGATCTCCGTCGCCACGGCGGTGATCAGCGCGCTCGAGGAGGTCCCCGTGGACCAGAGCGTCGCGATGACGGGCAGCCTGAGCGTCCGGGGGCAGGTCCTCCCCGTCGGCGGCATCACGGCGAAGATCGAGGCCGCGGCGGAGATGGGGATCCGGAAGGTGATCATCCCGCGCCCGAACCTCCGGGACGTGCTCCTGGAGGACAAGTACCGCGGGCGCATCGAGATCGTCCCCGTGGACACGCTGAGCGAGGTCCTCGATCACGTCCTCGTGGGCCCGAAGAAATCGGGGCTGATCAGCAAGCTCGCGGCCCTCGTCCCGAAGGTCACCTCGGAGAAGCCGGGGTCCGCGGTGCCGCAGTGACGCGGGAGGGACCGCGATCGCGTTCGGCCCGGACCCCTCCGAGCTCTCGGAGCCGATGCCCTGCTACGAGTTCAACCCCGAGCTGAGGCCGGACCGGGACGACGGCCGGTGCGAGAGCTGCCGGAAATTCCTTACGATGGAGTGCGAGTACATCGACCACTTCATGGAGGAGGAGATCGAGTGACCGGCTCCCGCGCCCTCTTCATCGGGAGGTTTCAGCCGTTCCACAACGGCCATCTCGCGATGATCCGGCGGATCCTCGAGACGAACGACGAAGTCATCCTCGGGATCGGGTCCGCCCAGTACAGCCACACGGGGGAGAACCCATTCACCGCGGGCGAACGGTACGAGATGATCAAGCGCTGCCTCGACGAGGCAGGCATCCACGAGTACCACATCGTCCCGATCCCCGACACACACGTCCACAGCGTATGGGTGAGCCACATCCGGTCCCTCGTCCCCCACTTCGACGTCGTGTACACGAACTCGGACCTCGTCGTCCGGCTGTTCCGGGAGCACGGCGTGAAGGTCCTCTCCCCGCCCCTCGTCGACCGCGAGGCCCTCTCGGGCACGGAGGTCCGCCGGAGGATGCTCAAGGGCGGGGACTGGACGTCCCTCGTCCCGCCCGCGGTCGCGGGCTACGTCCGGGAGATCGACGGGATCGAGCGGATCCAGGAGACGTACAAGTACTCGACCCCGTACGGGACGCGGGAGAACGACACGGAGTGAAAAGAGGCACCCGACCCCACGCCTCAGGCCACGTGAGGACGGGCACGGGAGCAGGCATCCCTCCAGAACGGGCCACGAGTCCCCGAGGATTCCTGCAGCGGGATGGGATGCGCCGCGCGCTGGCATAATCCGATATTACCATCTACGTACCTTGAGTTGCGCGTTTGACAGGCTGCCGGGAGGGGGGCGCGCATTACCACTCGATGACGTAGCCGCAGTACGCGCTCCCCTCGCGCATGCATGCGACCTTCCGCACGGTTCCGCGGATGCCCTTCGACGCGAGGACGCCCTCGTACGTGCCCTGCCACGCCGCGCACCGCGCGGGGGAGCTCATCCAGTCGTAGTTCTTCAGGAGCGCGCGCCGCTCCTCGACCTCGACTTCCATCCGGCCGTGATTGAACTCGCGCGAGTACATCGCGGGGCCTAGCTCGATGAGGATCGGGAGAGGAAGGACGAAGGACAGGAGGCGCCGGACGGACACGAAGCCCGTGACCCCTTCGCGGAACATCCGCCGGATCGTCTCGTACGTGCCGTCCCCAAAGCGAGCCTCGATCTCGTCGAGGATCACGAGGGCGGAGCGCAAGGGGTACCAGCCGTTTGGGTCCACGTGCAGGGGGTCGATCCCGGCGTCCTCGAACAACGCGTTCGCCCGGTCCCGGCCGTGGTTCTTCGTGACCCACCGGTGGTACACCTGGAAGTGAGTGCCGCGGAGCAGGGGCGCGACGACCCGGTCGCCGCGGGCCTCCGCGAGCTCATGGAACACCCGGTTCCCGAGCTCCGAGGCGGCGTAGAGCCGGCCCCGCCGCTGCGGGGTCTGGGCCGCAGCGAGCCCCGCCCGGACGAGCTGCCCAGTCGCCCGGCTCACGTGAGGGAGCCGGAGGTCCGCCTCCCGGGCGATCTGCGCGGGGGTCTTCGGCCCGGCTACGAGAGCCGCAAGGACCTTCTCCCGCTGCCGGCTCGAGATCACGTACGACAGCTTCTCGAGGACCGTGGGGTCCTTGCCCTTCGCGGCCGGCATCCGTCCACCGCGGACCTTGGCGCGCATGCGGCCCGCGCCACATTATCTTTTCCTCCGGCTCATCCGCCGGCGGCGGCTCCCAGGAGCACGGGCAGGAGGAGGGAGGCCATCAGGTGGACCCGCCGCACGCCCAGGGCGAGGGGCACGGACCCGACGAGCGCGGCGAGCGCCGCGACGAGCAGGCCCGGAAGCCCCGCGACGGCCGCGATGAGCCCGACGAGCGCGACGAGGGCGACGGCGGAGATCGGCCGCGCGCGGGCGGAGGTCCACCGCGTCGCGAGCGATTGCGCGAGTCGCGTCGCGACGACGCACGCGGCCCCACACGCGAGGACGGACGACGCCACGAGGACGAGCAGGGCGTCGGGGACGGCCGACGGGGAGTCCCACGCGGCCGCGGGGCCCAGGAGGTCCCGGACCGCCGCCGCGGTCCCGCTCCGTGCCCGCCCGATCACGAACAGGACCGCGATGCTCAGCGTCGCGGTCGCGGTCGATGTGGCCCCGAGGAGGACCATGAACCGGCGCGCCTCCGGACGCCGGGACCCGAGGGACGCGAGGGAGGCCGCGGCGCCCCCGCTCAGCCCGGGGAGCCACGACACCGCCGCGCCCGCGAGCGCGCCCCGCACGACGGCGGCCCGGTCCCCGCGGGACAACCGGCCGGGGGACACGGACCGCTGCGGGGGGACCCCTCCCGGCGGCACGCGCAGCCCGTGGAGGAGCCCGGGGATGCCGAAGAGCCCGGAGAAGAGCGGGAGGAGCGCCACGTTCGCTTCGAGTCCGGACGGCCCGCGCAGCACGCCGACGCCCAGGAGCCCCGCAAGCCCCTGGACGAGGGCCGCGCGCCCGGCGCAATGAAGGCGCCGGGGCGCCGACGCGGCCTCCATGCCAACGAGGGCGAGGAGGAGGCCTACGAGGAACGCGGCCGTCCACGGACGAAACGCCTCGAACAGGCCGACGGGGTCCCCGAGCCCGAGGCGCAGAGGGACGAGGAGCGCAATCCCGACGAGGAGGCCGCCGAGCGCCCCGCGCGCGGCGAGGGCGACCGCCGTCGCTCCGTCCCCGGACAGGAGCATCCGGTGGCCGGGCAGGAGCGTCCCGACCTCCTCCGAGGGCGCGCCGAGGAAGACGGACGGGACGAAGTCGAGGACCGCGTGGGCGACGGTCGCGGCGACGAGGAACACGGAGAGGAGGAGCGAGGTCTCCTCCGGGCTCGGTCCGGCGGCGAGGAGCGCGATGAGGGAGTCCCACGCGGCGCGCGTCGCGAGGACGAGGGCCGCGACGTTGTTCACGTGGATCCCGGGGGCGAGGCCGGTCAGGGCCCCCGCGCCAACCCCGAGGAAGGTCATCCCGAGGACCGCGCCGATCAGGGCGAGAGAATCCATCCGCTCGCCGGACGACGCGGGGAGGGGTCAACCTCGCCGGTGCACGTAGCGTACGCCTACGAATTCCCGTTGTCCT
>Ga0154849_147_pt1 | contig 42980 bp, 45 predicted proteins | sample Rifle2008BG16ft_FD_105577 | JGI IMG/M metagenome (GOLD analysis project Ga0154849, IMG submission 105577) | Euryarchaeota archaeon RBG_16_67_27 | reverse complement strand
CCGCGGGCGAGTCCGGCTCCCAGAGCTCCGCGATCATCGGCGCCCGGTCCTCCGGGACCGGATGGACCTCGTGGGTCTGGAGGTCGACGAAACGCTTCGGGTCCAGCCGGAAGAGCCAGGCGGGTCGCGCGTGGATTTCCGAGGCGCGCTCCTCCACCGCGCCGAGCTGCCATTCCTCCGTGAGATGGAAGTGCACGTCCCCCGCGGGGAGGAGGGGCATGAGCTCCCTCGCGGCGCTCACGTCGATCGCGTGGAGGACGAACCCCGTCGTTCCGTCCGTCGAGGTCGCGCGGTCCATCGCGAGGAGCGCCTTGGGCGACGGGTCGTCGATCCAGAGCTCCCGGTAGCCCGGGTGCTCGTACACCCGGTTCCACACGACCGCGTTCGCCTCGCGGTCTGTCTCGAGGAACGACCGCACGCGCTCCCGGTCGTCGACGCGAATCGGCTCCGTGGGGGCGCGCATGGGCTCTCCCCGGATAAGCTTCGCGTCTATCTCCCGCGCCGCGCGCGAGCGACCTCGGACGCGAGGGCGGCCGCGGCCTTCGCGGGGTCTGCCGCCTCGTAGATCGACCGGCCGACGATCACCGCGTCCGCGCCCATGTGGATCGCGTCCGTCGCCGTGCCCCCCTGCGCCCCGACGCCCGGGGACAGGATGAGGCGGGAGCCTAGAATGCCCCGGAGGGCCGCGATCCTCTCTGGCCGCGTCGCCGGCGCGATGATCCCCGCGGCCCCCGCGCGGACGGCGAGCCGCGCGATCTCCTCCGCGTGCCGCGACGTGAACTCCTCGCCCCCGGGGTGGCTCATCTCCGCGACGACGAACACGTCCGCGGTTCTCGCGGCCTCCACGCACGCCCGAACGGAGTCCTCCCCGGGGAACCCGTGGGCGATCACGCCCGACGCACCGCGGGCGACCGCCTGCTCGACGATCAGCCGGTTCGTGTTCGGGATGTCCGCGACCTTGAAGTCGCACAGCACGTAGCTCGACCGCGCGAGCTCTTCGACAATGTCGATCCCTGAGGCGAGGACGAGGGGCCAGCCGACCTTGATCGCGTCGACCTCCCCGCGCACGGCGCCCGCGACGAAGCGCGTCCGTGCGAGGTCCGTCGTGTCGAGGGCGAGGACGAGGCCGCGCTCCGCGCGCATCACGTCCGCATCGGTAGCGGTCGGAAAAAGGTTCGCGTGGATTGCGATTCACCGCAGTACCTTTAAGTAATCCCGGGGCGAATCGGACGCCGGCCCCGATGTCCGACGTCGTGCGGATGAAGACGAAGGTCTGCCTCGTTGGGGAGGCCGCCGTCGGGAAGACGAGCCTCGTGCGGCGCTACGTGCTCGACGAGTTCGACGACCGCTACATCACGACCCTCGGCGCGAAGGTGTCGAAGCGCGAGCAGCTCTACGACGTCCCCGAGCCGTCGACCTCCGTCCGGATGGACATGACCGTCTGGGACATCATGGGCGAGAAAGGGTTCCGGGACCTCCTGAAGGAGGCGTTCTTCCACGGCGCGAAGGGCGTCCTCGCCGTGGCCGACCTCACGCGGTACTCCACGCTCAAGGAGCTCGACGACTGGGTCCAGAGCGTGTTCAACGTCGTCGGCCAGGTCCCCGTGGTCTACGCGATCAACAAGATCGACCTGAAGGACCAGGTCCAGATCCTCTACGGCGAGCGCGAGATCGGTCAGGCGACGCGGGCCTTCGACGCGCCCCACTTCTACACGTCCGCGAAGACCGGGGACAACGTCGAGGCCGCGTTCCGCCGGATCGGCGCGATGATCCTCGCGAAGGAGGGGATCCGAGCCTCTGCGTGATTCCCGGTCAAGAAAAATGGTCCAAAACGACTAAGTAACCCCGTCATATGGAACGAACCTCCCCCACATCCGGTCGTGTGCGATGACGACGACGAAGCACCTGAAGTCGAAGATCTGTCTCGTCGGCGAGAAAGCCGTCGGCAAGACGTCCCTGATCCGCAGGTACGTCCTGAACATGTTCGACGACCACTACATCACGACGATCGGCACGAAGGTCTCGAAGAAGGAGGTCCGCGTCTTCGACCCGGAGAAGGACCTCGTCGTGGACGTCGACATGACGATCTGGGATATCATGGGCGAGAAAGGGTTCCGGGAGCTGCTTAAGGACGCGTACTTCTACGGCGCGAACGGCATCCTCGCCGTTGCCGACCTCACCCGCCGCCGGACGCTCGACGACCTGGACGACTGGATCGATGGCGTCGAGCAGGTCGTCGGGAAGGTCCCGATCTTCATCGCCGTGAACAAGACGGATCTCTCGACGGAAGCCCAGTTCTCGGAGCTCGATGTCCAGCAGGTCGCGAAGGCGTTCGAATGCGGCTACGTGATCACGAGCGCGAAGACGGGAGGCAGCGTCGAGGAGGCCTTCCGGCGGCTCGCGGATGTCGTCGCGAAGGCCCAGCTCCAGCGCGCGTAGACCTGGATTCCCCGTGCACAGGCCGCGGGCATCGGGCTCGCGCGCGAAATCGTTAAGTAGGCTCCGTCCGATGGACGCGCTCCCTGACCCGGTGCCTGCAACGCAGGCGGGTGGGGGAAGGGGTCTCGGGCCGGGAGCCAGGGGGAGATCCGAACGGCGCGCCCGCGGACGCGGGAGGCAGGAGCATGAACCCGAGGACCCGGATGCAGAGCCTCGCCCTCGTGGTCCTCCTCGTTCTCGGCGCGGGCGGGATCCTGGGAGGCTCCACCTCGGCGGCTCCCGTCGTCGTCCCGGGACCCTCCGCGACCCGGACGCTCGTCTGGTCCTTCGACGCGCCGGACGACCTGTTTCTCGAGAACGCGACCCTTAACGACGGCATGGCGACGCTGCCCTGGGCGGCCGCGGGGTTCGCGTGGGCGCGCGGGCCGGATTTCCTCACGAACGGCTCCGCCGACGCGACCGTCGAGGCCGTCGAGGAGGGGCTCGTGCTCGCGGCGGACGAACGCGCGTACGTCGAGTCGGGCGGATTCGACGTCCCGGCGCCATGGACGTACGAGAACGGGACCGCGGGCGCGGTGACGGCCTCGTGGAACCCGACGGATCGCGTGGCGCGGCTCGCGCACGATTCGCCCGAGGTCCCTACGAGTCCCTTCGATGCCCTCGATGACGCGGTCTCGACGTGGCGCGGGGTCTCCGAAGTCGACCTGTCCGTCGTCGTGAGCAACTACTCCTGGCAGCCGATCGAGGGCACGGGGATGATGCAGGCGGAGATCCGGCTCGGATCCTCGCCGGCGTTCTCGATCGGCCCGGAGCGGAAGCCGACGGCGAGCCCCGTGGACTGGTCCGGCTTCGACACCCTGCTCGTGTGGATCCGCTCCCCCGCGGCTCCTGACCTCGAGGTGTCGTTCAATGTCACCGCGTTCGCGGGCCCCGCGTTCGTGGCGACCACGCCGATCCCTCTCCGCCCGGAGTGGCAGCGAGTCCTCGTCGATCTCGACGAGCTTGGCCCCGCCCGGACCGCGCTCACCCAGGTGACCCTCCTCTTCACGGGTCGGAACACCCCGGAGGACGTCCTCACCTTCTACGTCGACGACCTGCGGCTCGCGAACGCGAAGCGGGTCGACGAGACCGCGCGTCTCTCGCAGGTGTTCGGAAAGACAAAGTGGACGACGGCGGCCCCCGGCGGCGCGACCCTCGGCTTCGATTATCGCGTGCTGAACGCGTCCGGTGCGGACGCGGTCGAGCTGAGCGCGACCCTGAGCGACGGCGGCGCGTGGATGGCGTGGGCCCTTCCATCCGCCCCTTCGTCGGGGACGCGCTTCGAGCGAGAGGTCGGCGCGTTCGTTGCCGCCCCGGGGACCTATTCCGTCTTCTTCGATCTTCACGTGGCCGTGGCGACGCCTTCCGCGGTGAACGTCACGGCCCTCCTCGACAACGTGTCGCTCGAGATCCCGGACCGGCGGAACGGCTCCTTCGTGTCCTCGACGATCGACCTCGGCTCCCTCGTCTCGCTCGCCTCCGTCGCATGGGAGGCGAGCCTGCCCCCGGGCACGTCCGCCCGCCTGGAGGTCCGGATGGGATCGACTCCCGTCCCCGATGACGGGTGGGTCCTCGCGGTGGGCACGACCCCCGGTCCGCTGGTGGTCGCCGACTCCGCCCGCTTCGTGCGCGTCCGGGCGGACCTGAACACGACGAACGCGAGCGTGACCCCGCTCCTCACGACCTTCCGCATCGAAGCCGAACGCCATCCGGACCGCGGCGCCATCCTGACGTCGACGGTCTCCGCGGACGCCGATTTCCTCTTCTGGCGCCGGTTCGAGGCCGTCGCGTCGACGCCCGAGGGCACCGGGGTCGCGTACGAGATCGAGGATGCGACCGGCTGGCGCATGGCGACGCCGGGCGGGAACCTCTCCGCGGTCCAGGGGAGGACCGTGCGCCTCCGTGCGACGCTGTCGACGTCGGACCCGCTCGAAGCCCCTGCGATCGATGAGGTCCGTGTCGTGTACGACTACCTCGGGACCCCGATCCGGCTCCGCGTTTGGGCGGACGGGGACCTCCGCGCTCCCGTCGGAGGCGCGATCCAGTTCCACGCGACCGTCCTCGACGCGGGGAACCACACGTCGCCCGCGTGGGTCGTCTACTGGGCGACGGACAATCCCGGCGGGCACGTGAACGTGACGGGGTATTTCGTCGCGGGAGAACCCGGGGTGTGGAACGTGACCGCGTCGACGCCGTTCCTGTCCGAACGGCTGCGGGTGACCGTGACCGCGGTCCCGTTCGATGTCGCCCGATTGATCGTGAACCCGCTCGTGATCGCGATGGCCGTGCTCGTCGGCACCGGATACCTCGCCTACAGGTACGCGGGCCGCCGCCTTTTCTCCGTCGAGGACGTCTTCCTGGTCGCGCGGGACGGCCGGCTCATCCTCCACAACACCCGCCGGATGCGCGCGGACCGGGATGAGGACATCCTCGCCGCGATGCTCACCGCGATCTCCGCGTTCGTCCGCGACATCTCGAAGGAGGAGGACGGGCACCTCCGTCGCTTCGACTTCGCAGGGAAGACCGTGCTCGTGGAACGGGGAAAGGACGTCTTCGTCGCCGCGATGTACCGGGGCCGCGTGCCCCGATGGTCCGCGAAGGGCCTTCGGGCGTTCCTCACGGACCTGGAGTCGGCGCACGGCGCCGCCCTGGCGACCTGGACCGGATCCCCCGAGGACCTCGCCGGGCTGAAGGAGCTCACCGACCGCTTCGTCGCCCACACGAAGTACCGCCGGATGCGGAACCGCGCCTCCTGATCCCTCAGGCGAGGACGACCAGGTACAGGATGATCCCGAACCCGAGGAGGGTGAAACCGGTCGACACGATCCAAAGCCACCTCAGCAGGCGCGTGCGTGACGCGGGGTCCTCCCACGCCCGTGCGAGGCGGTCGATCACATCGCCTTGAACCGCTTCAGGCGCATGAAGTTATCCCGCTCGAGCTCCTCGAGGCGCTGGCGGATGAACGTCTCCGTCGCTTTGAGCTCCGGGATCACGCGGTACTCGAGCGCGTTCACCCGTCGCTTGACCTTCTCGATCTCCTCGATGAGCCGGCGCATCGTCGTCTCGATCTCCGCGGCGACGATGACGTCTTCGACGAGCGCCTCGTACGCCTCCGCGGCCTCGTCAATCCTTGCGGACGTCGTCACGACGCCGTACCCGCGCTGCTCGAGTTTCTTCGTCACGCTCTTCGCGTCGATTTTCGGGACGATGATGCCCATGACGTTCTTCGTGCGGAGCTCGAGGGTCGGCGTCTCCCGAGAGGCGAACGCGGCGGACTTCACCCCGATCGACCCCTCGATCGCGCGGGCGATCGCGATCCGTTGCTCCGCGACCCGGTACTTGTCCGCGAGGTTCGAGCGGAGGGTCTTCGCGCGCTCGAGGACGCGGAAGAACTCGACGATCAGGGCGTCCCGCTTCAGCTTCAGCAGCCGATGGCCGCGTTCCGCCATGCGCCGCGTGCGCCGGAGCTGGAGGAGATGCGACCGTGTCGGCTTGTACTGGGCGAGGACCATCCTATGCGCTCACCTGTACCGCCTTCCCCCGGTTCGCGGGGTGGTACGCGTCGAGGGTCTTCCGGTCGATCTTCGTGAGCCAGGCGACGTCGACGGTCGCGAGGAGCTTCCAGCCAATCTCGAGGGTCTCCTCGATCGTCCGGTCCTCCTCGGGCCCCTGCCGGATGAACTCCTGCTCGAAGCGGTCCGCGAAGTCGAGCATCTTCCGGTCCCTCTCGGACAGCGCCTCCTTCCCGACGATCGAGACGAGCCCGCGGGCGTCCTTGCCCTCCGCGTACGCGGCGTAGAGCTGGTCGGAGACCTGCTTGTGGTCCTCCCGCGTGCGCCCCTTCCCGATCCCCGCGTCCATGAGTCTCGACAGGGACGGGAGCGGGTCGACGGGCGGGTAGATCCCCTTCCGGTGGAGGTCCCGGTTCACCGCGATCTGCCCCTCCGTGATGTAGCCGGTCAGGTCCGCGATCGGATGCGTCCAGTCATCGTCCGGGATCGACATGATCGGGATCTGAGTGATGGACCCGGGCCTGCCGTGGATGCGGCCCGCGCGCTCGTAGAGCGTCGCGAGATCAGTATTGTGAAGGATTACGCCACCACAGGCGTCCACAAAGTTGTTTGTCCCCTCAACACAGAGGTCGTAGACGAACTCCTCCGTCGAATCAACCATCTCCACTTTCGCCACCTCCGCCGCAAAAGAGTCGCTCAACGCGACCGAGGGAGCTCGGATGTAGGTCGAGAGGTACACCTTCCATGCGTTCCTTCCCTTCCATTTGTAGATGGACGGCACACGCTCCGGCATCATCTGCTTGGCAAGGATCGTCAGGTCATCGCGCAGACCCGGGCTGACTGTAACCATGTCATACTGTGTAATCCTGTATCGCGGGTCTGTCGCCTTTCCATCTCCCTCGTAGTATGCCTTGAGAAACGCCTGCTTCGCTGCAGGCTGCGCGGACAGGACTTGGCTCGGGATTCGTTTGGTCGCCGAGCGCGTTCCACATCCCATTTCTTTGACAAACATGTCGTAATACCGCCTCCCACCGATAGAAGTGCGGATCGTGCCCGACCTCTTGTCGGACACGAACATCGAAGGCTTCGCCCCGAACACGGTCCGATATGCCTGCTCGATTCTGCCGATGATTGCCGGGTCGTTATTGTCAATTCGGATGTAGTGGTTCCACCAGAGTCTTTTTCCCCCTGAGTAACGGGTTGCGTGTCCTTCGGAAACGTAGTAGCCGAGGAGCGCTGACAGCCTCGGATCTAGGTGCGCTGTCTCGACCTCGGGCACCCGGTTGACATGCGCGAGGAACGCCCCAGGAACCATGTCTGCTGCCTGGATCGGTTCGATCCTTCCTCGGCGAATCGTGAAGACCGAGTGGTTCGGTGTCACGATCGTTTCACCGTGGCGGGTCCGAAGCCTGACTAGCTTGCCACCGTAGCGATGCCGGACGATCTGTCTGATGGGGCGGAAGACGCTCTTGCCCCCTCTCGTGACACTGAGTGCACTCCATCCTGCGACATCAATCCGCTCCTCGAAGCCGCCCCAATTGCGCACGGGAGCCGTGGCAGAGATTTCTCGGAACAACTCGCCGATGGGAACGACACGAAGCCAACCTCTGGGATCTCGAACAACAACGTTTCGACTTGCATCCACGCTGTACATGTACCCCGGATAGCCGCGCCGACCCGGCACCTCCTCCCGCGCCGCGCCAATCTGCCGCAGTGCCTCCGCGTAGTTCGTCATGTCCGTCAGGATGACGAGGACGTGCATGCCGACCTCGTACGCGAGGAACTCCGCGGCGGTCAACGCCATCCGAGGCGTGATGAGTCGCTCGACCGCGGGGTCGTCTGCCAGGTTCTGGAACAGGACCGCGCGCTTGAGGGCGCCCGTGCGCTCGAAGTCGTTCATGAACACGCGGGCCTCCTCGTGGGTGATCCCCATCGCCGCGAAGACGACGCCGAACGGCTCCTTCGAACCGAGGACCTTCGCCTGCCGCGCGATCTGGAGCGCGACATCGTTGTGGGGCAGCCCCGCACCGGAGAAGAGCGGGAGCTTCTGCCCGCGGACGAGCGTGTTGAGCCCGTCGATTGTCGAGATCCCGGTCTGGATGAACTCCGCGGGGTGCTCGCGGGAGTACGGGTTGATCGCTGCGCCCGTGATCTCGCGACGCATCTCCGGGACGATCGGCGGGCCGCCGTCCGCGGGCTCGCCCGAGCCCGTGAGGACGCGACCGAGCATGTCCCGCGACACGGAGAGCTTGATCGTCTCCCCGAGGAACTTCACGCTCGCCTGACGGTCGATCCCCGCGGTCCCCTCGAAGACCTGGACGACGACGACGTCCGTCGAGGAGTCGAGGACCTGGCCCCGCCTCCGTGCTCCGTCCGGGAGCATGATCTCGACGAGCTCGTTGTACCCGACGGGCTCCGTCCTCTCGACGAAGATCAGCGGCCCAGCGACCTCCGTGATCGTGCGGTATTCCTTCGCCATCATCGCACCTCCAGTCGCTTGAACTCGTCCTCCATCTGGCCCAGGGTCTTCTCGAGCTCTGCGTCGAACTTCTCCTCGTACTTCACGCGGGTGAGGAGCTCGCGGGACTTCAGGCTCGCGACATCCTTGAGCGGCACATCGAGGGCGACGGCCTTCGCGCCGAGGTCCGCATACCGGTGGATCGCGGAGATGAGCCGGAACTGCCGTTCGGGCGGGCAGAACGTGTCCACGGGGTGGTACGCGTTCTGCTGGAGGAAGATCTCCCGGATCATCCGCGCCACCTCGAGGGTGAGCTGCTGCTCGGGCGGGAGCGCGTCCGCGCCGACGAGGCGGACGATCTCCTCGAGCTCCGCTTCCTCCTGCAGCGTCCGCTGCGTCCACTTCCGGAGCTTCGGCCACTCCTCGTTCACTTTCGTCCGGAAGTAGTCGTCGAGGGTCTGCACGTACAGGCTGTACGACGTGAGCCAGTTGATCGCGGGGAAGTGACGCCGCGCGCGGAGCGCGGTGTCCAGCGCCCAGAACACCTTGACGATGCGCAGGGTCCCCTGGGTCACGGGCTCGGAGAAATCGCCGCCGCTCGGCGACACCGCGCCGACGACGGACACGGAGCCCTCGAGACCGTTGAGGGTCTTCGCGCGCCCTGCACGCTCGTAGAACTCGCTGAGCCGGGCGCTGAGGTGGGCGGGGAAGCCCTCCTCCCCGGGCATCTCCTCGAGGCGGCTCGAGAGCTCGCGCATCGCCTCGGCCCATCGGGAGGTCGAGTCGGCCATGAGGGCGACGTTGTAGCCCATGTCCCGGTAGTACTCCGCGAGCGTCATGCCCGTGTAGACGGACGCCTCCCGTGCTGCGACCGGCATGTTGCTCGTGTTCGCGATCAGGGCCATCCGCTCCATGAGGGGCGCGCCGGTGTACGGGTCCTCGAGCTTCGGGAACGTCGTCAGGACCTCCGTCATCTCGTTGCCGCGCTCGCCGCAGCCAATGTAGATGACGACCTGCGCGTCACACCACTTTGAGAGCTGTTGCTCGGAAACTGTGTTGTGCAGAATCATTGGCAGCTCGCCGCCGACGAAGTTGTGCGTGTCCTCGACGGTGAGGTCGTAGACGTCGGTCGATTCACTCCAGGTGCGGACCTCCTTCACGGGATCGAGGGCAACCCCGGCTGTCACCGGCAGCTCCACCTGCTGGACGGCGTCGGAAGCGACCGATTGCGATTGCGCGGCGGTGTGGGCGGGGACGCATGTCGGGACTGCGATGAGATCTCCAGGTTGCAGCTGTTCCGCGGCGGTGTCCATAAGCAATCCATTCTCGGACCGGAGCAACCTGTGGACGGGAGTGAGCCGGACATGTCTCCCGCTTCCGAGAACCAATTCGGTGAGCCGGGCCGTCCGACCTCGATACATCGCGGTCGCACGCCCCGGACGGATTCCTTCTCCGTCGAACGTCCAGACGTTCAGCGGTTCTCGGAGGAAGATGAATTGTTCGCGTCCCTCATCCGGGAAGCTGCCGCGGGCGGCCTCGTAGAGCTCCCGAATCGGTCGCCGCTCCCCATCTGTCAGGTAGACCGGGGTGTCTCCGACCACGCATTTCCCCGTTCCGAACCCGCCTGGTATCGCCGCGGTCCCGCCCTTCGCGATCGGGAACAGGAAGTCCATGACCCGCTGCCCCGTGATCAGGGGGACCGTCGGCATGAGCCGCTCGAGGACGGGCCGCGGCCTCCGCACGGGCCAGTCCTGCTTGAGCATGAGCGCGCGGCCGTTGTCGAGCTCGACGGCAACCTCGTCGACCTTCATCTTGCCGCTCCGGACGCGGACGACCTTCCCGCTCACCTTCGGTGGCACGAGGACGCGATGCTCGACGTTCTTCGCCTCCTGGACGGTCCCGAGCACGGACCCGCCCTGGACCGTGGCGCCCTCCTTCACCTTTGGCACGAAGTCCCACAGCTTCTCCCTGCTCAGGCCCGGTGCCTGCACCCCGCGCTTGATGAAGTCTCCCATGACCTTCTGGAGGACGGGAAGCGGCCGCTGGATCCCGTCGTAGATGTTCCCGAGGAGGCCGGGTCCCAGCTCGACGGTGAGCGGATGTCCCGTGTCCACGACGGGCTCGCCCGGGCGCACGCCGGACGTGTCCTCGTACACCTGGATCGTGCACTTCTCCCTGGTGATCCGGATGACCTCGCCCATGAGCTGCTCCGCGCCCACGAGCATGACGTCGTACATCCGCGGCATCAGGCCGGTCGCCGTCACCACGGGGCCCGCGACGCGCGTGATCGCCCCGACGCCCTTCGCCTTCGTCTCCGTCCTCGCGCTCGCTGCCACACGCCCACCTCATTTGAACAGGTCGACACCGATGGCCCGTCGGATCTTCGTGCGGAGGTCCTCGGACTCCGTGGAGCCGACCGCGATGACGACGGGCCGGGCGACGGTCTCCAGCCGTCGCCGCATCGCGTGGCTCAGCCTCTGGACGTCGCCCGTGTCGAGGACGAGGATGCCGACCGCGGGGTCCTCGAGCATCCGGGCGACCTTGGCCTCGAGGTCCTCTTTCGTCGCGGACGCGGTCTTCCGCACGCCGACGAGCTTGAATCCCTGCACGAAGTCGTCCCGGCCGACCGCGGCAATCTCCATATCACACCACCAGAAGGTCGCGGATCACGCCTGTGGAGAGGCCGCTCTCCTTCCCGCGCGCAATGAGCCGGATGTTCTGGACCTCGCGGTCCTTCCGGACGATGTAGTCGAGGATCGGGAGGATGGACAGGGGGTGCAGGTGCGCGTATCGCGCGGCCTGGATGAGATGGACTTTCTCCACGCGCCGAATCAGGAGGCCGACCCCGCGGGTCTGCGCCTGCTCGAGGTCCGCGGCGATGTCGTCGTAGAACGAATAGTCCTGGAGGTGCGCGACGAGGTCCGGGTACTCCAGGCGCGTCGCCTCCTCGAGCTCCTCCGGTGCCGTCTCGATGCCGCCGCTCACGAAGATGTCCCGGTCGAAGCTCGCCTTGGCGAACCACGTCCGCAGGAGGGTTTTCAGGTTGACGATGTCGATCTCCTTCTGGATGAAACTCCGGAATAACCGGTTCGCCTCCGTCGACGGCGGGACGGACGACAGGAGGTCCTGGTAGTACAGACGGGACACGAGGTCTTCCCATTCCGCCCAGTTCGTCACACGCTCGGGCGTCTCGCCGAGGGTGTCCAGGGCCGCCGCGTAGATCGTCCCCTCGAGGGCGCCGAAGGCCTCCGCGAGGGTGTCCGCCTCCGCGAGCCGGTCGAGGAACTCCTCGCTGAAGCTCCCCGCGGGGACGAGGTCCTCCTCGACCTCCGCCTCCGTCGCACCGTAGGTCTTCGCGCGGACGATCGTCTTCACGTTCTGGAGGTCGTACCGGTCGAGGTACCGCGCAACCATCGTCCGCAGCTGGCCCTCGGAGAACTCGTAGATCTGATTGTACGTCTTCGCGAGGTTGCGGGACGTCGCCATCTCGATCAGGTCGACGCCCGCGTACCGCGCGCCGAGGGCGAGCATCTCTTGCTTGTACTCCCCCTCGCCGAGGAACCGCGCGATCTCCGGGATGTCCATCTGGAGTAGCCGAGAGTAGGTCTCGGGCGGGAGGAGGTGCGCCCGCTTCGCCTTGATCCTCGCCGTGACGTACGGGTAGTTCCCCATGTCGAGCGGGATTCGGTCGCGGACCCAACGGTACCGCCGGACGGCCCCTTCGAGCGCCGGGGGCAGCGTCACGCCTTTGAGGATTTCGAGGGCCATAGAGTCTCCGCCACCTCCCTCACGCTGTCGTTCCAGACGTCCCGCAGGATCGACTCGTACCGGAGGTCGACCCGCCTCGTGCCGTCCGCGGTCTCCATCACGACGCCACCCGCACACTCGACGCGGCCGGCGTAGCGCTCCCCGACGATCCGTCGCACGGCGGCCTCGTCCTTCGCATTCGAGTATACCTGGCCGCCCGCGCGCCACTCCGCCTCGTTCGCCTTGAGGAGCCGCTGGAGGAACTCCGCGTTCTCCTTCAGCTCCCCGAGCCGCACGAGCGTGCGCTCGTACACGCGATCGAGCGCCTCCTTCTGCGCGGCGAGGACGATCTTCCTCGCCTCGAGCTCCCCGCGCGCGAGCTCCTGCACGCGGCGGCGAGCGGCGGCCTCGTGGGCGCGGCGTTCCTCTTCCTCGATCGACTTCCCGCCTTCGGCCCGGACGTCCGCCAGGATGCGCTCGCGCTCCGCGCGCGCCTGCTGGAGGATCTCCCCGGCCTCGGACTTCCCCTTCTCGAGGATCGCCTGGACGACGGTCTCCAGGGTCATTCGGGACTCGCCCCGACTACCCGAGCTGGCCCAGCATCAGGAACGCGATGATCAGGCCGAAGATGACGATCGTCTCTGGGATGACGACCAGCGGGAGCACCCGGCCGAACAGCTCGGGTTTCTCCGCCAGGGCGCCCACCGACGCCGCACCAATCACCTTCTCCGCCCACGCCGTGGCCACACCCGTCCCGAGGATGGTGAGGGCCGCGGACAGGGCGACCATTCCCTGCGCGCTTTCTGCCACTACCATGCGGTTTCACACCTCCGTCTTCGTTCGATCACCGAAGGGCCGGAACTCCGTCCCGGCCCCCTTGAAGAACTTGAGGAAGTACTCGACGTAGTTAAGGCGGATCGCCTGGATGTACGCGGAGATCGCGCCGAGTAGGAACACGATCATGTGGAACAGGAACGCGACGAAGAGGCCGATCGCCACCAGGACGTAGTTGCCCTCGCTCAGGCCCGGGAGGACCGCGGTGTCGAGGGCGATGATGTTGAATGCGAGGGCCATCGCGGCCTTCGCGACCCCGACGGCGGCGAGCCGTGCGTACGAGATCATGTTCGCCATGAGGCCGAAGACCTCCATGACGTGGAGCCCGCCCTCCGTCGCGATGAGGAGCACGATCCCCACGATCAGCAGGTAGATCGCGAGGCCGGGGATCGCGTTCTCCGCCACGAAGCCGACGGTCGGGATGACCATCAGGCTGTCCGGGAGGACCCCGAGCGGGTCACCGCGCGGGAACCAGGCCATCGGCCCCTCCCATATCTCCTGGCCGAGCCCCGGCCACCGTGCCGTACGGACGAGGATCACGACGAACAGCCCGAGGAGAATCATGAGCCAGGAGACCTTGCCGACCGCGTGCTTGACGTTGTGCCGGACCTCGTTGAAGAAGCCGATCACGTATCCGATGCCGAGGTGCAGGAAGGACGCCACAATCGAGAGGGTGATGAACGCGGGCACGTCGTGGAGCTTCTCGATCCGAGCGTGGAACGGGATGTCGAACCCGAGGACGATCGACCAGCTCAGCCCGCGGGCGCCCGCGTGGCCCACCTCTTCGGGCGGCGTGTGGAACGGGATCCCGAACGCCTCCGCGAACACGAAGATCCCGAACAGGGAGGCGAAGAACCCGCCCCAGGTGATCGTCGTCACGAGGTCGCGCCAGGCGCCCGGGTCTTTCGCCTTCTTCCAGAGGAAGAGCCCGAACAGGAACCATGCGATCCCGTACCCGACGTCCCCGATCATCAGGCCAAAGAAGACCGGGAACACGAGGGCCACGCTGAACGTGGGATCGATCTCCCGGTAGTTCGGAATCGAGAAGAGCTTCACGAGCATCTCGAACGGACGGAACGGCTTCACGTTCCGGAGGAGGATCGGCGGGTCCGCCTCGTGCTCGTCGATCTCGAGGTCGTCGACGAAGATCCCCGGGACGTTCGCGAGGTCGGCCCGGATCGCCTCGAACTTCTCCGACGGGACCCAGCCCTCGACGACGAAGCTGTGCTCCGTCACTGCGAAGCGCAGGGGCGCCTCCGCCTTCTCGACCTCGACCTCGAGGCGGACCCTCGCCGCCACGAGGAACCCCGCGTACCGCTCCCGGAGGGTCACGAGCCGCTGCTCGACCTCCGCAAGTCGTGTCTCCCACCGGTCCTTCTCTCCCAGGAGCTCTGTGAGGATGGGCGCGGGGCTCCCGTCCCCCTCGGGGACCGTGAGGGCCGCGAAGCCGCGCTGGGCGAGATGCTCTCGCATCGCGGACGCCGAGGCCTTCGCGACGAAGACCGCGAGGACGTCCTGGGCGAGGAACGCCTCGTGCTCCCTCGTGACGGACTCGAGCCCGGCAATCTCGCGGGGCACCCTGCCGACGAGCACCTCGAGACTCTCGTACCCGCGGTAGTCCGCGAGGCTCAGGGGGAGAAGCGCGAACGGCCGGATCTCCTCGATTCTCCGCTGCAGATCGGCGAGGAGGCCTTGCGTCTTCTTCTTCGCGGCGTCCTCCTCGGAGATGTTGAGCTCGAGGGCGAGGATCTTCTCGCGCAACTCGCCGGCCTCCCCCTCGGCCCCGGCGGCTTTCTCATCGATCTGGAGAATCGCGGCGATCGAACGGAGCTTCACGAGGATCTCCGATGCGTCGGACGCTCGTCCCAGCGGCTTGCCAATGTCGAGCCCCTCCGTGCCTTCCCGATGGTCGACGATGTGGAGGATCTTGAGCCCGTAGAGCGTCTCGATGACGCCTTCCATCCGCTCCCGGGGTCCCACGATCAGGGCCCGGGTCATCGTCACGGGCCTAAGCATTTAGCGCACCCTTGAACTTCTCGATGAGCCGGTCGACCGCGCGGTCGATGTTCGCATCGGCCTGGCCACGGAGGTCCGCCGCTCCCCTGCGGCCCGCCGCGAGCAACCCCTCCTTCTCCTTCGCGATCGCCGCTTCGGCGGCCTTGAGGATCGCCTCCCCTCGGCCCTCGGCCTGCGCCCGGAGCGCGTCCCGGAGATCCAGCGAATCCCGCCGCGCGGTCCGGAGGACCCTCTCCCTCTCCGCGAGGACCTCGTCCTTGGAACGCCGGACCTGGTCCTCCACTTCCTTGATTCTCTGGAGGGTTTCCTCCTTCTTCATGAAGGTCAGACGCGGTGAGTCTCGGCTTGTCTTTAAAGGTTTCGTCCTCACCCGTTCGGGGTCGGATTCGGACGCCCGCAACGGGCCGCCGAGGAAATAAATATGTACAAAATTATATTAAATCGAGAATGCAAAGATGCACGGTCTCCGTATCTGTCGGATGCCGTCGTCCCGCGCGCGTTTTCGCGGACGAAATCGGCGCACTGCACAACGTATAAATAGGGAATGGACTTTGGAGCTGCCGCCCGATTGAATCCCGTCGGGATCGGGAGTCAGAGGGTCGTCGGATGAGGAGGATCGCACTCTTCGTAGCGATAGGAATATTGACCGTTTTCGCTGCGCCTTCCGGCCTCCCTCCTGCGGCCGCCCAGAACGCGGTGCCGAAGCTCTCCCTCGAGGTCGTCGGCACGACGGGGGCGGACGGCCCCGTATTCGTGCCCATCGTAATCACGATCCCGCAGGTCCCAATCATCCTCAACATCACGTTCATCAATAACGACACGCAACCGCTGAACTTCCACACGTTCACGATCGACAACGAGGACCGGTCTTCCCGGGGCCTCGTCGACAGCGGGTTCATCCGACCGGGGAACCGGTCGTTCCTCGAGTTCACCGTGAACTCGATGACGAACGTCACGAACGGGGCAGTCTCGTTCACCCCAGAGGCGTCCGCCCGCGGCATACGGTTCTACTGCATCCCGCACCGGATCGACGTCGGCGGGCAGGCCGCGGGAATGATCGGCGAGATCGTCCTGGCGGGCGCGCCGACGGGCGGCGACGAAGGGCCTGCGGACAAGGGCGTCCTCATCCGCGCGTACTGGATCGGGATGATCGGGATCGCGGCGATGATCGGCTGGATCGGCGTGAGCTACTTCGTGATCAAGTCCTCGACCCCGAAGTTCAGGGACCACCGGGACCACATGCGGAAGGGGCTCCCGTGACGGAGATCATCCGGACGGACCCGCCTCACCGGAGCGCGATGGCCGCCCTCGCGATCGGCGGCCTCGTCGTGGGTGTTCTCTGGTTCACCGCGCTCGCGATCCTCCTCGCGCTCCAGGTGTCCGCCGGCGTCTCCGACGGCCTCACGGACACGTACATGGCGCTCTTCCTCGGCATGGTCTTCGTCCTCGCGGCCGTCGCGACGGACGTTTATCGCAGAGAGTTCATGCCGGACGAGCTCATTCACAAGCTCCGAAGGCCCAAGATTGTTCCACCGCGGACGTTCCGCTGAGGGAGATCGATGAGCTGGGAAGAGGGCGAGAGGAACCGGGGCTGGACCCGTCGGGAGTGGGTCAAGCTCGGGATGACCGTCGGGGCAATCGGCACGCTCGCCTCCCTCGGGGCCGTCTCGGGGCGGCAGCTCGTCCCGCCCCCGATCGAGCGCTCCGGCGAGATTCGCGAGACGATCTTCTACACGAAATTCCCGACCCCGCAGTGGTGGAACTCGAAGGTCGGCACGCCCATGAAGGTCGGCGACTTCAAGGAGTGGGAGGGCGCGACGGGCGTGTGGCGCGGTCTCTTCCAGGACGACGCCCACGTGCCGGGCACGGGGTTCCCCGTTCTCGTGATCCGCGTGAAGCGGGACGACACCGTCTTCGCGGCCCCGGACGACATCAGCCTGCCGGAGGGGTTCTCGCTCTTCTACGATGACCCGACCGCGGATGTGGATCCGGACACGGGGCAGCCGCGGGGCGTCCGGATCATCGTCGCGTTCGACCGGTGCGTCCACCTGTGCTGCTATCCGGGATGGCACGTCGTCGACAACCCGCCGCCGGACCGGCGGTACATCGCTCCCACGCCGACATACGAGAAGTACGGAGAGGACCCCATCTACTGCGTATGCCATGGCTCGCAGTACGAGCCGATGACCCTCGTCCAGCACGTGAACCCGCGGAACAACGCGACGTACGTCGGGGCGCTCCACACCCATGGCCCCGCGGACCGAGCGCTCCCGATCATCGCGGTCAAGGTCGAAGGCGGCAACCTCGTCGGCGGCATGGCGGACCCCGCCTGGTACGTCTACTGTGGGTAGGGGGAGCATGGCGGGAAGCTCGCTCCGGCAGGAAGGGAAGAGGACCGTCGTCGGCTGGATCCGCGACAGATTCCCCACGACGCCCTGGGTGGACCTCACCCGTAAGGCGATCGAGACGGACCAGCGCCAGATGCCGCGGAGCCACGCGGAGAAGTACGAACTGAAGACGATCTGGTACTGGTACCCGCTGTACTGCCTCGGCGGGATCTCGTTCGTCGCGTTCATCATCCTCACGATCACCGGGATCATCCTCGGCTTCTTTTACGTGCCCGACGGCACGTACCAGCTCCTGGGGCCTGAGGACGACGTGACGAACAAGGCGTGGCAGTCGATGCTGTACATCATGAACGACGTGCCGTTCGGATTCATCGTGCGCGGCATGCACCACTGGGCGGCGCACATCATGGTCGCCGCGGTGTTCCTTCACATGTGTCGCGTGTACTTCACGGGGGCGTACAAGAAGCCGCGGGAGCTGAACTGGCTCCTCGGGGTCGTCCTCCTCCTGCTCACGATCCTCTTCGGGTACTCCGGCTACCTCCTGCCCGGGAACAACCTGAGCGAGGGCGCGGCGAACATCGGGATCGAGATGACGCGGGCGACCCCGTTCATCGGAGACGCGGCCGCGACCCTGCTGTGGGGGGACATCGGCACGCTGTCGGGGATCTACATCCTCCGGATGTACTGGCTCCACGTCTTCATCCTGCCCCTAGTCGCGACGGTGCTCATGATCCTCCACATGGCCCTCGTCTGGATCCAGGGGGTCGCGGAGCCCCACTGAGGTGCACGATGGAACTCGAGAAGGTGCGGGAGCGGGTGTTCGAGGACCGGCCCGGGTTCACCCGGCAGTACGGCCCCGCGCGGACGGACCACCAGCCCGGGATCCCGCTCTGGCCCCAGGAGGCCACGCGGGACCTCGTCGTGATCTTCCTCCTCGTCGCGCTCATGTTCTTCCTCTCCGCGTTCGTGACCCCGTTCCTCGGCCCCGCGCGGAGTCCCCAGGTGTCCGAGCTCATCGTCCCGGACTGGTACCTGCTCTTCTCCTGGGGCCTCCTCAAGGTCGCGGACATTTTCCCGCAGTTCTCCCTCGGTCCCGTCCGGTTCAGCCCGCAGCTCTGGGGGGACCTCCTCAGCGGGATCCCGATCATCGCCCTGATCCTGCTCCCGTTCCTTGACCGGGGTCGCGAGGCGCGCCCCGCGAAGGCGCCCGTCCGGTCCGCCGTGGGCCTCGCGGGGATCGTCTCGATCTTCACCGCGTCCCTCTACTCGATCCGCGAGGTCGTCGCGGAGCGCTGGTCCACGCCCGACATCGACCCGAGCCCGGACGTCCGCAGGGTCCTCCCGCTGATCCCGGACGACACGATGAAGTGGTTCTTCCTCGTCCCGCCGATCCTCGTCGGGCTCGCGACCTACGTCGGCCTGCGGCGGCTGGGCTTCCGCCCGATGCGCAGCTGGATCGTGCCCCTCTCCGGCGCGGGATTCCTGATCGTCATCCTGCACGCGCTCCTCCTGCTCCTTCAGCCCGGCAGCCTGCCCCTCTACAGCCAGCCGCACCTCGTGCCGCTCTCCCTGTTCCTCGCGGTCCTCTGCGGGACCGCAGGGGTGACCGCGCTCGCCGTGGTCCTGCTGCCCGAGGCGACGGCCCGGAAGGCCGTCCTCCTGACCGGGGCCGCCGGCCTCGCGGGGTTCCTCGGTCTGTTCGCGTGGTACGACGCGACGGGAGGCGACACGATGGTTTGGGTCCTGTACGTCCTGTACCCGAACATGAACACCCTCCTGTTCCTTCCGGCGTTCGTCGTGCTCACCGCATGGTTCGGCCTCCGGCGGCCGTACAGCACGTACGAGTACCTCCTCAACGAGTGCTACCAGTGCGGCAAGTGCCACACGGTGTGCCCGGTGACCAAGGTCGAGGACGACGCCCGCGGCGGCCTGAACCTCGTGTACAACACGTTCAAGAAGCAGCACGACGGCGTGCCGCTTTGGACGTGCCTCGCGTGCGACGCGTGCAGCGCGGTCTGCCCGCTCGACATCAAGTACAGCGACTACATCCTCGAGGAGAGGGCGAAGAGCGCGGGCCGGATCGCGGCGGACGGCGGTGAGCCCGAATGATGGACACGGAGTACGGTCCCGGCCGGACGATCCCGCATCCCGTCCTCTTCCGGCTCCTGGACGCGGAGGCGGACGACACCACGGTCCCGGAGATCAAGGTCGCCCACGCGTCGGAGTACGCATACTACCCGGGGTGCGTGGACTACTACGACCAGGAGATGCAGTTCTCCCACACGAACTACGGGGACACGAACCACGGGATCATCTTCGACTCCTCGATCAAGCTCCTCCGGGCCGTCGGGATCGAGCCGATGATCCTCGACCGCTCCTTCATGAAGTGCTGCGGCCACGACCAGCTGTGGCAGGGGAAGGTCGACGTCTTCCGGAAGATGCGCGACTACAACACGAAGATCATCAAGATGCTCGGCGTGAAGACCCTCGTCACGTCGTGTGCGGAGGGCTACCGGACGTTCAAGCTCGACTACAAGCTCGACGGCGTGAGGGTCGTGCACATCACACAGATCCTCTACGAGCGCGGCCTCCGCATCCCGCCGCGGGGGGAATCCGCGAAGCGAATCCGCGTCGCGTACCAGGACCCGTGCCGCTCGTGCCGGCAGATGCCCGTCGACCCCGTCTACGAGGAGCCCCGGGAGCTGATCAAGCGGGTGGACAACGCGGAACTCGTCGAGCTCAAGACCTTCCGCGCGGACGCGCAGTGCTGTGGAGTCGCGCAGATGATGTACTGCAACGACAAGACGAAGGGCCTCACGCGGATGCGGATGGACGAGGCCGCGGAGGTCGACGCAGACGTCCTCCTGACCGCGTGCCCGAAGTGCCTCACCCACTTCGGCTGCCTCCACCACGAGAACAAGTGGCGGCCCGAGGAGGAGCGGTTCCGGTACCGCGTGATGGACATCACCCAGTTCCTCGCGGAGAGCCTGCCCGGCGACTACCCGACCGGGGGCAACGTGGACCCGAAGCGGACGCAGCCCCCGCCGCCGGGGCGGAAGGGAGGCGGCTGATGGCGACGCCCGTCGGCGCGGTGCCGGCCGACGCTCCTCCCCTGGACCCCGTCGTCGAGTACTACCGCGGCATCCGCCAGGCGAACCTGCAGCTTGCGAAGGACCGCTACAAGCCGTTCTACCGGGGCCGGACGCAGGAGTTCATCCGTGGCCGGGGGACGGTCGCGGAGGTCGACGAGGCCGTGTGCATGGGCTGCACGCACTGCTTCGACAACTGTGCGTTCGAGGCGATCGCGATGGCGGACCGGAAGTTCGCCCTCCCGGACTTCTCCTACACCTCGCGGAAGGCGGTGATCGTGTACGACAACTGCGTGGGCTGCGAGAAGTGCGCGATCGTATGCCCCGTCGACGCGATCACGATGCTCCCGAAGCACGGTTTTGAGATGAGGGACGGGAAGCTCGTCTCGACGACCCCGCCCGCCGCGCCCTTGGCGAAGCCCGCGCCGCCGCCGGCCGCGCCCGCGGCACGACCCGAGGGGGCCTGAATGACCGCGCCCGCGACGGAGACCGTCCGCAAAGCGCGCAAGGCCCCGCGCATGACGTACCGGCAGGAGATCGCGACGATCAAGAACCTGCCGAAGGTCCAGCGGCTGATCGTGATCATGAAGATTGCGGGGGTGTTCCTCGTCGCGATCGGGCTCGAGGGGATCGTGACCGCGAACTACGCGCTCGCCCTCGTGTTCATCCCGCTGGGGATCTTCGTCTCCATGTTTCCCGTCAAGATCCGCACGGATCGCTGCATCGCGTGCCTGACCGTCCTGGCGCCGGGGCAGGCGATCTGCCCCGCGTGCGGTGCGCCCCAGATGTGAGCCGGGGCGAGGGTTCATCCGACCGCGCAGGATTCCTCCACGGTCCCGGCGGATTTCGTCGCGGCCGCGTCCCGGGACGACGCGGGACCGACGGAAGGGTGATTCCCACGATCGGAAAGGTGCGCGACCACATCGTCCTCGCGGAGCGGTGGAAGGGACTCGACCTCCGTCTGCTCCCGATCGATGAGGTCGACGTCCGCGTGCTGAGCAAGCTCCGCGAGAACGCGCGTCTCTCGAACGTCGAGATCGCCCGGCAGCTCAAGATCTCCGAGGCGACGATTCGGCGCCGGATCAAGGCCCTCGAAGACAAGGGGATCATCCAGGGGTACTCCTGCTACCTGAACTACCAGCTGATCGAGAACCCCGTGAAGGTGTATGTGCACCTCGCGATCGATCCCTCGCACCGGGAGCGCGTCGTCGCCCGCCTGTGCGCGCACAGCCGTGCGGTCGCCGTCTACCGGGTGACAGGGGACCACGACGTCCTGTGCGTGATGCTCTTCGTGGACATGACGGAGCTCCACGCGTTCCTCGACCGCGACCTGCGGATGGACGGGATCCGGGACGTCCGGTCCCAGATCGTGATGAGCCCGTACAAGGGCGTCCCGTGGACGGGCGTGTGACTCAGACCGCCGCGAGCGGCTGGACGACGTGGGCCGCATCGATCTCGAGCTTCAGGGCCCGGAGGAGACGGACCCGTCGGACGTATTCCTCGTCCTCCCGCCAGAGATGCGCGAGCCGGGACGCGAATAGGGCGCCCGGGATCGTCCCCGCGACGCGGTCGACGCCCTTGGAGAGGTCGTACGTACGGGTGCGGTCCTTCTGCGCCTCGAATGCGGGGAACGCGGACGCCGTGCCCGTCCCCCGGAGTGCGGCGAAGAGGTGGACCTTCGTCCCCGCCTGCTGGGCGAGCGCGGTGAGTTTCCCGTGGAGGTCCGGCACGGCACGCGAGGGCAGACGGACCTCTCCGACGAACAGGGCGCGCCCGATGCGGTCCGCGGTCTTCCGGTACGCGGCCTCCGGCACGTCGTAGGGGTTCGGGACGTCTGCGGCCTTCGCCTTGAACCCGGCGAGGAGCGCGTCGAGCGCCTTTTCCCTTCCTGCGAGGGCCGCCTCCGTGCCGCACACCGCGACCTGGAGCGTGAACGGCTCAGGGGCCGTGCCGGGCCACAGGAGGGCGGACGCGCCCGCGTCCGTGAGGTTCGCCCACCACGCGGAGCGGCCTGAGCGGGTGAGCCGGTCCAGGGCGAGCCCGAGCTTGCCCGGGTCGTCGAACCGGTACGTCAGCGTCTTGCGTGCCGCGGGACGAGGGAGGAGCCGCACGGCCACGGCGACGGGGATGAAGAACTCCGCCGCGTGCGGGAGGATCAGGTGCAGGAGATCGTACCCCGTCCCTTCGTTCGACACGTCCTGGAAGCCCACCTGGGTGCGGTGGCCGTACGCGGAGATCGTCCGGAGGGCGAGGACGCAGGAGGCGAAGTCCGCGTCGTACCCGACGAAGGGGGCGTCCCCCCAGATCCCGTCGCCGATTGCGAAGTCGAGGGGCACCGCGGGCACGAACGGCAGGATGTGGCCGGACGCGAGCGCCGCGTCGTACGCGGCCTTCCACGTCGCTCCGACCTGGGCCACGGCCCGTTCGCCCCGGTCGGGGATCTCGATCCCTGCGTACGCGGAGAAGTCGAGGAGGATCCCGCGGGGCTCGGGGATCATCCAGTCGTACGTGAGGAGGGTCTTCGGCCGCGGCGCGAACCCGATCTCCGTCGCGCGACCGACGCTGAGCTGCTTCCGGAAGTAGTGGTAGTCCTCCGCGGAGAACCCGAGGTTCGCGGACGTCTCCTCCCCGTTCGCGAACGCGACGAGCTTGCGGATCTCGCCGTCGTCGTGGACCTTCACGGTCACCGCGGGCGGCCGCGACAGGACGGCGATGACCTCCCGCGGGAGGACGCGGTCGTCCCGGCAGAACAGGGCGCGGACGAGCGCCTCGCGGACGATCTCGGACAGCGCGGGGATCCGCGTCCTCTCCTCCACAAAGGTCCAGTCCCTGAGGAGGCCCATGTCAGGCGCCTCCCTGCCGCTCGTACGCCTTCAGGAACCTGTCCCGGAATGGCTTCGCCCGGCGAAGGGCCGCGGCGACGTTCAACCCGAACTCCATGAACGGCGGCGGGATCACGTTGATCAGGGGCCAGTTGAACTTCGTCCAGACCTCGATCGTCTTCCCCGCGTTCACCTTGCGGCCGGGATCGAACACCTGCTTCACCGCCCCCATCGAGCCCGTCGCCCGGCCGTGCATCTTCCGCAGGTTGAACACCATGAGGAGGCCCAGGCCGATCGGGTGGCCGCCGATTTCGATCGCGAGGTCGCCCATCTTCTTCACGAAACCGAGCGTCGTCCCGCCAGAGAGCGTCGTGTCGTCCATGAGGGCGTAGGGGCTCAGGGCGGCGGTCGTCGAGTCGACGAGGGCGACCTGGATCGCCGCGTTGACCTTGTGCCGGCGGATGAGGGCCTGGGTCCGGGCGATCGCCTCGCCGAGCCGTGCGACGGGCACCAAGTTCGACGAGACGACGAGCCCGCGGCTCAGGCGCCGCGCGCCGTAGCGGATGTGTCGCCGGGCCCACAGGTCCGCGGCGACTTCGGACGCGAGCTTCGTCCCGTTCCCCGCAGCCGCGAGGGCGTCGATCGCCTTCTCCTGGAGGGGGATCTCGTCCTTCGTCCCTTCGAAAGTGACGATGGCGATGTCCGCGGGATCCGGCGTCTCCGCGCGGACCGCGCGTTCGAACGTGAGATGCTCGCGATCGATGAGTGCGACGTGGAACGGGGTCTCGCCCGTCTCGACGATCCGTGTGAGGAACGCCGCGCCCGACGCGAGGTCCGGGAACGCGTACGCAGCGGCCTTCGACTCCTCCGGCTTCGGGCGGATCCTCAGGACGGCCTTCGTGACGATCCCGAGGGTGCCCTCCGCGCCAAAGAACGCAGCCGTGAGGTCCGCGAATGCGCCCCCTGACTCCCGCGCGTCCCCCGTCCGCATGACGCTCCCGTCGGGCAGCACGACCTCGAGGTCGAGGACGTGCGCGCGGAGCGGACCGTGGCGGAACGAGCCGTAGCCCACGCCGCCGCCGTTGATCGCCCCGCCGACCGTGCTCGCGGGTGCGGCCGCGGGCACGACGGGGAGCGCGAACCCCTTCGAGCGCAGGTATCCCTCGACCGCGGCCCACGTCGCGCCGGCCTCGACGGTCGCCGTCCGGTTCTCCGCGTCAAATGCGATGACCTTCGACATCTTCCGCAGATCGATGAGGACGCCGCCGCGGTTCGGCACGGAGGCGCCGAACATCCCCGTGCCGCCGCCCCGGGGCGTGATCGGCAGGCCCGTCTCGTCGCTCAGGCGGACGACCTGGGAGACCTCCTCCGTCGTCTGCGGGAGGACGACGAAGTCCGGGTAGAGGCGCCACTGGGCAAGGACGAGCTTCGGGAGCGCCGCGAAGTCGTGGCTGTAGACCATCCGCTCCAACTCGCCGCGCGCGACGCGCTCGGGGCCGAGCGTGTTCACGAGGCGACGGTGTGCGTAGTCGAGGCTCGCCATGCTCCCGGCTCCTGCGTTGACGCGCCGTAAACGGCGCGCTCGCATAAAGATGACGACGCGCCCTCGGAGGGGATCACACGTTGAGGGATTTGACGATCTGTTCTTTCAGGCGGTGCACGTCCGCGCCGCTGCTGTACACCCCGATCGCCTGCGACGCGGCGACGACTTGCTCGTCCGTCGCCTTGTCGACCGCGCGCGCGATGTCGAGCTTCAGCTGCATCTCGCTCTTCGCCGTCGAGGGCACGCCGAGCGCGGCCGCGGCCTTCTCGACCCGGGTCCGCTGCTCCTTGAGCTCGAAGTCGCTGAGCTCCGTCGAGATCTGCCGCTCGACCTCCGCCTTCCCGCGGCGGAACTCCCCCATCGCCCGGCCGATCCCTCGCGCGAGCTCCGGGAGCTTCTGCGGGCCGAAGAGGAGGAGGATCGCGATCACGATCAGCACGACGATCCACTCGATTCCGATGATCTGGGCCGTGAGGTCCGGCAATCCGTACGCGGACAGAGGCATCGCCGACACCGACCAAATGTCGACGCGCTTATGAGGTTTTCGCCCGTGCTCTCCGGCGCTCGCGGAGCCGGGACGCTCCGTATCCCCCCGCATAGAGGGCGAGCATGGGAACGGAGACGAGCATCATAGTGACCCCGCTGCCGTCCGGCGTGATGAACGCCCCGAACACGAAGATCCCGATCGCCGCGTACCGCCAGTTCCGCGCCCAGAACTCCGGCGAGACGATCCCGAGGGACGAGAGGCCGTACATGAGGACCGGGAGCTCGAACGCGAGCCCGAACGCGAGGCTGAAGAGCAGGACGAAGTCGAGGAACTCCTGGAGCTGGAAGAACGGTTCGTCCACGAGGCCGCCGGCGATGTCGTAGAGGAAGGGGATCGTGAACGGGAGGACGACCAGGAAGGACATCGCGACGCCCGCGAGGAACAGGAGCACGACCGGGGCGGAGATCCGGACGAGGAGCCGCCGCTCCTTTGGCCTCAGGGCGGGCCGCACGAACGCCCAGAACTCGTACGTGGAGATCGGCGAGATCGCGACCGCGGCGAGGAAGAGCGCCGTCTTGAACTGGACGACGACGGCCTCCCAGGGGGTGAGGACGATCGTCGTCACGTTCGCGGGGATGTACCGGTCCTGGAGGGCGACGAGGAACTGGGAGGCGATGGAGGCTTTCGGGTCGAGGGAGGGCACCGGGAGGTACATCGGCAGGCCGAGCACCCCGTACTGGAGGCTGAACGTGATGAAGACGAGGAACAGGACGACGAACGCGAGGATGATGACCTTGAGCCGCTGGCGGAGCTCCTCGAGGTGCCCGAAAAACGTCATCCGACGTTCCTCGACCCCGTCGTCCTCGGGCTTGGTGGCCAGACCCCCGCGAATCCGGCCGAAGGTCCGGTCCCCTTAAGGACTTTCCGAACCGGGGGCGGGCTCAGGCGTAGCGGTCCTCGGTCCAGGGGTCCGCGGTGTTGCTGTAGCCCCGGACCTCCCAGTAGCCGAGCTCCTCCTCCTGAGTGAACGCGATCCGCCGCACCCACTTCGCGCTCTTGTACGCGTAGCGCTTCGGCACGAGGAGCCGGACCGGGCCGCCGTGTTCGAGCGGGAGGGGGTTCCCGTCATGGCGGTAGACGATCAGCACATCGGCGTCGTAGAGGACGTCCAGGGGATGCGAGGTCGTGTAGCCGTCACCGCAGTAGAACGTCGCGAACCTCGCCCCCGGCTGGATGCCCGCGCGCGTCGCGAGCTCGCGGACCGTGACGCCGTCCCACGCGTTGTCGAACGTCGTCCACCCCGTCACGCAGTGGAACGGGGACGTCACGCGTGCAGACGGGAGGGCGAGCAGCTCCTCGTACGTGAGCCGAAGCGGCCGGTCGACGGCCCCGTCGACGCGGAGATCCCATTCCCGCGGATCGAACCGAGGCACGATCCCGAGGTCGAGGCGGGGCCACTTCCTCACCTCGCGCTGTCCGGGTGGGAGGCCCCGCGTCGTCGCCATTGGAGCGCGCCTACCCGCGCGGCCCTCTTAAAGCGTTGGGTTTCCCGTCCCGGGGCGGCCGTCCGCGCGGGTGCGGTCCGCGCCTCGTTCTCTCCCTGTGGAGTACGTGTCGCGTCTCCGCCAAAGGTTTAATAGGATGCCCATTTTTCCGAGCGCTCGAATGGCTCTGGAGTCCTACGGGCCAATCGCGATTTTCGCCATCCTCGCCCTCGTGTTCCCGGCGCTCACGTTCTTCCTGACCCGCCTGTTCCGGCCCGACCACCCGACCCCGCTCAAGGACCTCGTGTACGAGTGCGGCGAGCTCCCGGAGGGCGAGGCGCAGATCCAGTTCCACTTCCAGTACTACATGTTCGCTCTCATCTTCCTCGTTTTCGACGTGGCCGCGATCTTCCTCCTCCTCTGGGCTTTCGCCTGGGGCGACCTGTCCGGCTCCTCCGGGGTGGCGAAGTACTCGATCTTCCTGTTCCTGGCGATCATGTTCGTCGCCACCCAGTACGCGCTGAAGAAGGAGGAGGTCATCCACCTTTGAGCGGCGCCGCGGCCCCGGTCCTGAGCGGCCGCCCCGTGGAGGGGGCCGCGGAAGAGGTCCTCGCCCAGGTCCGGTCCCGCTTCGGCGGGAAGGTCGTCCGGGCGGGGATCCCGCGCCCCCGCGTCGTGCAGGTCATGATCGACCGCGCGGACCTCGTGGACGTGTGCCGCCATCTCAAGGAGGCTCTCGGCTTCGAGCAGCTCTCGTGCGTGAGCGCGGTCGAGTGGCCGGACCGGTTCGAGAGCGTCTATCACATGATGAACTACTACAACGGGGTGACGGTCCAGCTCCACGCCCGGATCCCGAAGGATGACCCGAAGGTCGCGAGCGTGTGCGTCCTCTGGAATGCGGCGAACTACCACGAGCGCGAGGCGTGGGACCTCATGGGGATCGTGTACGAAGGCCACCCGAACCTCGAGCGGATCCTCCTGCCCGCGGACTTCAAGTTCCATCCCCTGCGAAAGGACTTCCCCCAGGAGGTCGACCGCCAGTACATCAGCCGGCGGAAGCTGAAGGGAGGGAAGTGAGTGCCCGGGTTCTGGATCAACATGGGGCCGCAGCACCCCATGACCCACGGGCTCTGGAACATGAAGGTGAAGATCGACGGCGAGACGATCACGGATGCGAAGCCGGAGATCGGGTACCTCCACCGCGGGTACGAGAAGATCATGGAGGTGCGCGAGTTCCAGAAGAACGTCGTGCTCACGGACCGGCTCTGCTACGTGTCGTCCCTCACCTGGTCCCACGCGTACTGCCTCGCCGCGGAGAAGATGATGGGCCTCGAGGTCCCCGTGCGCGGGCAGTGGATCCGCGTGCTCGCCCTCGAGATCCAGCGGGTCGCGAGCCACCTGATGTGGCTCGCCGCGTACGGGCCTGACCTCGGCCTCCTCACGGCGCTCCTCTGGGCCCTTCGGGAGCGGGAGCTCTGGCTCGACCTTCTCCAGCTCCTCACGGGCGCGCGGATGAACCAGAACTACCCGCGGATCGGCGGCGTCCGGAACGATCTGCCGGAGAACTTCGACGGGATGTGCCGCCGGGTGATCACGCACTTCGAGGGGAAGCTCGACGAGTACGAGAAGCTCCTCCACGACTCGAAGATCTTCCACCTTCGGACCCTCGGCGTCGGACGGATCTCCGCGGAGGACGCGATCAACTGGGGCGTGACGGGTCCGAACCTCCGCGCGTGCGGCGTGAACGTCGACCTGAGGCGGCTCGACCCCTACGAGACGTACGACGAGCTCGACTTCGAGGCCCAGGTCTGGAAGGGGTCCAGTGCGGGCGACTCGTACGCCCGGTTCGTGTGCCGGTTCAACGAGATGCGCACGTCGTGCGACATCATCCTCCAGGTGCTCGAGAAGATGCCGACGTCGGGCGCGTACCGGACGAAGGAGCCGCGTCGCGCGGAGGGGGACGGCTTCGCGCGCACGGAGGACTCCCGCGGCGAGGCGCTCTTCTACATCCTCGGCGACGGCGACGACCGTCCGTACCGCGTGAAGATTCGGAGCCCGATCTTCTGTTCGATGGCGGCCACGCCGCTCATGCTCCGGGGGAACAAGCTTGCGGACCTCGTCGCGATCCTCGGGTCGATCGACGTCTGCGTGGGGGAGATGGACAAGTGAGCCAGCCCCTCGTGCCCGACCTGTTCGCGACGTGCAAGGTCCTCACGGGCGCGATCCTCTGGGTCGTCCAGCAGATCCTCCTCGCGCTCGGCGCCGTGATCCCGCCCCTCAAGGACCTGGGGAACTGGCTCGCGAGCGACCCCGTGGTCAGCGCGGTCACATGGCTCGTCGTGATGACGGTCATGCTCCTCTGGGCCGTGCTGATCAACCTGCTTACCATGATGTGGGTCGAGCGGAAGTTCTACAGCCGGCTCCAGGACCGGTACGGCATCATGGTCTCCATCTGGTCCCTGCCGATCTGGCCCTTCAACCGGAAGGACCGCCCCACGCACAAGGGCTGGGGCTACCTGCAGAACGTCGCCGACGGCATGAAGCTCCTCCAGAAGGAGAACCTCACCCCCCGCGGCGCGGACTCCGCGATGTTCCACATGGCCCCCGTGCTCATCGCCTCGTCCACCCTCATGATCTTCGTCGCGCTCCCCTGGAGCAGCGGCTTCGTCGTCGCGAAGCCCGACCTGAGCCTCCTGTTCATCCTCGCCGCGTTCTCCATCGCCCCGTTCGGGATCCTCATCGCGGGCTGGTCCGCGAACAACAAGTACACCCTCGTCGGCGGCATGCGGGCAGCGGCCCAGCTCATGGCGTACGAGATCCCCCTGATCCTGTGCGTGATCGCCCTCGTCTTCACGACGGGTTCCCTCGACGTGTACGAGATCGTCGCGCAGCAGGAGCGGACCCTGGTGACCCTGGGCCCTCTCGCGATCCCCGCGTGGAACCTCTTCGGCCCGCAGGCGCTCGGCGCCGTCGTGTTCGCGGTCGCGATGATGGCGGAGATGGAGCGGATCCCGTTCGACATCCCGGAGGCGGAGGCGGAGCTCGTCGAGGGCTGGACGACGGAGTACAGCGGGATGCGGTTCGGGCTCCTGTTCGGGTTCAAGTGGCTCCGGATGATCGCGGGCGCGGGCCTCATCTCGATCCTGTACCTCGGCGGCTGGACGGGCCCCGTGTTCACCGTCGTCCAGGTCGCGGGCATCCCCGTGCCGATCATCCCCGAGGAGGTCTGGTTCATGCTCCGGGTGTACCTCCTCAGCGTGGTGTTCATCTGGATCTCCTGGTCCGTCCCGAGGATCCGGATCGACCAGATCCTCCAGCTCGGGTGGAAGCGCCTCATCCCGCTCTCCCTGCTCGCGATCCTCCTCGCTGCCGGGGCGAGCCTCGTGGGGTGGTGAGACGGCCGTGGACTGGGAGCTCGTCGCGTTCCTCGTCCTGAGCGTCCTCGAGGTCGTCGGCTCGATCCTCGTCGTCACGAACAAGCGGCTCGTCCGCGCGGCGTTCTGGCTCGCGATGACCCTCGTCACGATCGGCGGGATCTACCTGCTGTTCGGCTCGGAGTTCATCTTCCTGATCCAGATCCTCGTCTACGCGGGCACGGTGCCCATCCTGTTCGTCTTCGGCCTCATGCTCACCCGCACGAAGATCATGGACGAACCGTCGACGGAGGAGGGGACCTGATGGACCGCCGCGGGATCCTCGCCCTCGCCGCCGTCACGCCGCTCTTCCTCGTGATGGCCCTGTCCTTCGTCAACGTGCCGTGGCCCTCGGACCCGACGGAGATCCCCGCGTACGATCCGGTCTCCGACCAGGGGATCGCGAACGCTCTCTTCGACTCGTTCCCGATCGCCGTGATCCTGATCGCCCTGCTCCTCGGGAGCGCGATGATCGGCGGGATCTACCTCTCCAAGATGGACGAGCCCGGGAAGGTGGGCCCGTGATCCCGCTCGAGTATGAGCTCATCCTCTCGTCCCTCCTCCTCGCGATTGGCCTCTACGGGATCCTCGCGCGAAAGAACGGGATCATCGTCCTCATGTCGATCGAGATCATCCTCAACGCGGCCGTCCTGAACTTCGTCGCGTTCAGCGCGTACAAAGGCGACCCCGCCGGGGGCGTCTTCGCGCTCCTCGCGATCGCCGTCGCGGCCGCGGAGGCCGCCGTTGGCCTCGCCGTGTTCCTGTCCATCTACCAGACCCACGGCACGATCGAGCTCGACAAGGTCCGGTTCCTGAGGTGGTGACGTGTTCGAGTACGCGTGGCTCATCCTCCTCTTCCCGCTCTTCGCGTTCCTGATCGTCGGCCTCGTCGGCCGTCGCCTGCCGCAGGGAGGCGGCCACGTCGCCGTCGGCGGGATCGCCGCATCCCTCGTCGTGTCGGGCTACCTCTTCTGGGAGGTCCTCGGGCAGGGGGCGCTCGGCGGTGAAGTCCACACGACGGTCGACGGGTACGTGTGGATCCCGGGGATCGAGGGCCTCGCCGGGTCCCAGGCGATCCACGTCGGGCTGCTCATCGACAACCTGAGCGCGCTCATGCTCCTCCTCGTCTCGTTCCTCTGCCTCCTGATCTTCGTGTACTCTCTCGGGTACATGCGCGAGGAGGAGGGGAAGCACCGGTACTACGCGGAGGTCAGCCTGTTCTCCGCGGGGATGCTCGGCACCGTGAGCGCGGACAACTTCCTCCAGCTCATGGTGTTCTGGGAGATCATGGGCCTCTGCTCGTACCTCCTCATCGGCTTCTGGTACCACAAGCCCGAGGCGGCGAAGGCCGCGAAGAAGGCGTTCCTCGTCACCCGCGTGGGAGACGTGATCTTCCTCGTCGGGATCCTCGTGATCTGGAACACGTTCCACACCCTTGTCTTCGATGAGATCGTCGCGCAGATGGCCGACTCCGGGAGCGAGGGCTTCGCCGCGCTCCTCGCGGCCCCGCAGCTCCTCACGATCATCCCGTTGCTCCTGTTCGGCGGGGCCATCGGGAAGTCCGCCCAGTTCCCCCTCCACGCCTGGCTGCCCGACGCGATGGAAGGCCCCGCGACGGTGAGCGCGCTGATCCACGCCGCGACGATGGTCAAGGCGGGCGTGTACCTCACCGCCCGGTCGTTCATCTTCCTCGTCCCGCCCGCGGCGCTCCCGCTCGAGGCTCCGACCGTCGCGATCCTCGTCATCGCCGTCGTCGGCGGGTTCACCGCGTTCTTCGCGGGCACGATGGCCCTCACCGCGTACGACATCAAGAGGGTCCTCGCGTTCTCCACGATCTCCCAGCTCGCGTACATGTTCCTCGGCCTCGGCGCGGGGGCGTGGCTCCTCACCCACGGCGGCGAGACCCTCGGGTACACCGCGGCGCTGTTCCACCTGTTCAACCACGCGTTCTTCAAGGCGCTCCTCTTCCTGTCCGCCGGGAGCGTGATCCATGCGGTCCACACGAACGACATGCGGGAGATGGGCGGCCTCGCGCGCCACCTTCCGATCACATCGAAGGTCATGCTCGTCGGGTCGCTCGCCCTCGCGGGGATCGTCCCGTTCAGCGGGTTCTTCAGCAAGGGCGAGGTGCTGTCCGCGACGTTCGAGGCGGCCCACGAGGCGCCTGTGTTCTACCTCCTCTACGCGCTCGGCGTCCTGACCGCGCTCCTGACCGCGTTCTACACGTTCCGCATGTGGCTCATGACGTTCCACGGCGAGTACCGCGGTCAAGGCCACCCGCACGAGTCCCCGGCCGTGATGACCGCGCCGCTCGTCGTCCTCGCGGGCTTCGCGGTCGCCTCGGGCCTGCTCGCGTACGGCATGAACGGGTTCGGGAACCTCGTGTTCTTCGGGGAGCCCCACGCGCAGATGCCGCTCGTCGGGGTGCCCCTCGCGGAGTACGCGCTCGAAGGCCTCACCCTCGGCGTCGCCCTCCTCGGCATCGTCCTCGCCTGGAGCGTCTACGCGACCCGGCGGATCCCCGCGGAGCGCTTCACCGCCGCCCCGTCCGGGGCGTTCCTCCACCGGCTGCTCTCGAGGCGGTACGGGATCGACGACCTGTACGACGCGATCGGCGCGAAGGCCGTCGCCGGCCTCGCGCGGGCGCTCGACTGGTTCGACCGGAACGTGGTCGACGGGGTCGTGAACGTCGTCGGCCGAGGGGGTCTCGCGGCCGCCGCGGGGACGGACGCGTTCGACCGTCGCGTCGTCGACGGTGCGGTGAACGCCCTCAGCCTCGAGACGGTCCGGGCCTCGTGGCGCCTGCGGCAGCGGCAGACGGGGCAGGTGCAGACCTACGCCTGGATGGTCGTGTTCGGGATTGTGATCGTGATCGTCCTCGTCGTCGGCGTGAGCTGGTTCCTCCGGCTCCAGAGGGGTGGCTGACGTGTCGTATCTCCTCTCCCTCCTCCTCGTCATCCCGTTCGTCGGGTTCATCGTGACGTGGGTCGGGGGCGTGAACCAGAAGGCGGCCAAGTGGCTCGCCCTCGCGTTCAGCCTCGCGGCGACCGTCCTCGCGACGATCCTCCTCGCTTCGTTCCTCACGCCGGGCCTCGACTTCCTCTTCGGGCCGCGGGTCGCGGAGCTGCCGCCGAACGCGAACGACGGATACGTCCCTCTGTACTTCGTCGAGCGGTACCCCTGGGTGCCCCAGCTCGGGATGAACTACATCCTCGGCGTCGACGGGCTCAGCGTGCCCCTCCTTTGGCTCACGCCCTTCCTCACGACGCTGGGGATCGTCTTCAGCTGGACCGAAGAGCGCCGCCCGAAGGAGTTCTTCGCGCTCCTCCTCCTGCTCGAGTTCAGCCTCTCGGGGGTGTTCATGGCCCTCGACTTCTTCCTCTTCTTCGTTTTCTGGGAGCTCGTCCTCATCCCGATGTTCTTCCTCATCGGGATCTGGGGCGGGCCGAATCGGCGGTATGCGTCCCTGAAGTTCCTCGTGTACACGCACGTGGGCAGCGTGATCATGCTCCTCTCGATTTTCGGCATGTACTGGGCGGGCAGCGCGGAGCTGAACGCCGCGATCTACGGGTCGAGCACCCGGACGTTCGACATGACCGTGTTCCTCCACGGCGCGATCCGGCACATGGGCCCGCCGGCCGCGAGCTACCTCCAGATCGGCGCGCAGGTCCCGATCTTCATCGCGTTCCTCTTCGGGTTCGCCGTCAAGCTCCCCTCCGTCCCGTTCCACACCTGGCTCCCGGACGCGCACGTCGAGGCGCCGACCGCGGGCTCCGTCCTCCTGGCCGGCGTCCTCCTGAAGATGGGCGGGTACGGGATCTTTCGCGTGAACTTCGGGATGCTCCCGGACGCGAGCCGGGACCTCTGGTGGGTCATGGGGATCCTCGGGATCGTGAGCATGGTCTACGCCGCGTTCGTGTGCCTGGCGCAGGTCGACCTGAAGCGGCTGATCGCGTACAGCTCCATCGGCCACATGGGGTTCGTCCTCCTCGGGGCCTCGAGCCTCCACATCCTCGGCGTCGAGGGCGCGATCTTCCAGCTCTTCAACCATGGCCTCATCACCGCGGTCCTCTTCATGCTCGCGGGGTCCGTGAAGCACAGCACGGGCACGCGGAACATCCCCGAGCTCCGGGGGCTCGGCAAGGCGCTCCCGCAGTTCTCCTTCGTCCTCATCGTCGCGTTCTTCGCCTCCCTCGGCCTCCCCGGGTTCAACTCCTTCTGGTCCGAGTTCATGGTCTTCGTGGGTTCGTACAGCGGCCCGACGCTCGAACCCTGGCGGCGCCTCGTGATCGTCCCGCTCGTCTCGATCGTGATCACGGCCGCGTACTACGTGTACACGATGCAGCGCGTCCTGTTCGGGGAGGTCCCGGAGAAGTACAAGGACGCGCACGATCTCCCGGGGCACGAGCGCCTGTCGTACGCCGTGCTGCTGGGCCTCATCCTCGCCGTGGGGATCTTCCCCGTCTGGTGGCTCTCGATGATCGACGAGTTCGCGCGGCAGGTCCTGCCCTGGCTCGGAGGGGTCTGACGTGCTCATCGAGTTCCCGATCCTGTCCTTGATCGTTTTCCTGCCCCTCCTCGGGGCCGTCCTCACGTTCCTCCTCGGGACGAGCGACCGCGTCGCGAAGGGGATCGCGATGGGCTTCAGCCTCGCGGTCCTCGCCCTCGCGAGCCTCGTCCTCGTCGGGTTCCTGTGGCCGGAGCTCATCGAGCTCCCCGTCCTCACGGTCGGCCCCGTGACGTACCGCGCCGTCGAGCGGGCCCCGTGGGTCCCGCAGGTCGGCGTGAGCTACATCCTCGGCGTGGACGAGCTCTCCGTCCTGCTCGTCTTCCTGAACGCGCTCCTCACGCCGCTCGCGCTCGTCTTCAGCTGGGACGAGCACCACCGGGTGCCCGAGTTCTTCGCGATGTTCCTCTTCATGGAGACGACGGTGAACGGGGTCTTCCTCAGCCTCGACATGTTCCAGTTCCTCGTCTTCTGGGAGGTCGGCCTCGTCCCCATGTACTTCATCATCTCCGTCTGGGGCGGGCCGCGGAAGCGGTACGCGGCGATGAAGTTCTTCATGTACACGTTCCTCGCGAGCCTCCCCCTCCTCGTGAGTGTGTTCGCGTTCTACTTCTACGCGGGCACGTTCGACATGATCCAGATCATCGCGACGACGCCCATGCCGATCGGGTTGATCGGCAACCTGATGTTCCTCGCGATGCTCGTCGCGTTCGGCACGAAGCTCCCGACCTGGCCCCTGCACACCTGGCTCCCGGACGCCCACGTGGAGGCGCCCACGGGCGGTTCCGTGCTCCTGGCCGGCATCCTCCTCAAGCTCGGAGGCTACGGCCTCGTCCGGTTCAACGTGCAGATGCTCCCCGACGCGGCCCAGGAGATGTTCTGGGCGCTCGCGGCCGTCGGCGTGATCTCGATTGTGTACGGCGCGATCGTGTGCATCGCCCAGGATGACCTCAAGCGGCTCGTCGCGTTCTCGAGCGTGAGCCACATGGGCTTCGTGACGCTCGGGATCGCCGCCGGGGTCCACGGGTTCTCCGGACCCGGATCCGCGCCCGGCGCGGGGCTCGCGTTCGCGGGCGCGATCTTCCAGATGTTCGCCCACGGTCTGATCTCGGCGGCGCTCTTCATGGTCGCCGGCGCGCTCGGCCACAAGATCGGGACGCGGAACATCTCGGACCTCGGCGGGATCGCGAAGCGCGCGCCGTGGATGGCGACGTTCATCATGATCTCCTTCCTCGCGTCCCTCGGACTCCCGGGCCTCGTGGGTTTTGTCGCGGAGTTCTCCGTGTTCGTCGGCGTGTACGCGGCGTTCGGATGGTGGGTCTTCGTCCCGATCCTGAGCGTCGTCTTCACCGCCGCGTACTACGTCTGGGCGATGCAGCGCGCGATCTTCGGTCCCCTGAACCCGCGATGGGAATCGATGCCCGACCTGAAGCGCTACGAGGCCGCCCCCCTCGCCGTGCTCGTGGCCGCCATCGCGGTCTTCGGGATCTTCCCGGTCCTCGCCCTCGAGCTCCTGAACCGCTGGACCGGGATCGTCCTCGGGGGGATGTGAGTGGGCAACACCCTCGTCTTCCTCCCGGAGGCCGTGCTCGTCGCGACCGCGCTCGCGTCCGCGCTCCTCGGGTTCGCCTGGTCGAAGCGGCCCGCCGCGCTCTGGGGGCTCGCCCTCACGGGCGCCGTCGTGAGCCTGGTGCTGACCTTCGACCTCATGGGGCTCGGCCTCACGCACGCCCTCGGCCTGGACTTGTGGAACCTCGTCGCGGACCCGGCGCAGGGCGACTTCACCGCGGAGCCGACGAACCTCCGGATGCGGGTCGACGCGTTCTCCCTGTTCTTCCACGTGATCTTCCTGTTCGTGGCGATCCTGGCGATCCTCGCTTCCCGCGGCTTCCTGAAGCGGGAGGAACCGCACCAGGCGGAGTACTACGCCCTCATGCTCCTCGCGGTCGTAGGCATGATGTTCACCGCGGCGGCGACGGACCTGATCGTCCTGTTCCTCGCGTTCGAGACCTCGAGCCTGAGCACGTTCGCGCTCGTCGCGTTCCGAAAGAAGGACGCGAACGCCACGGAGGCCGCGGTGAAATTCTTCATCATCGGTGCCGTGAGCTCCGCGATCATCCTCTTCGGGATCTCGATCCTGTACGGCGTCGTCGACTCCCAGGGGTCCGCGCGCGCGACGGACCTCGACTGGCTCCGCGCGAGCCTCACGTACGGAAGCTATCAGGAGTTCGAGGCTCCGCTCGTCATCGCCCTCGTCTTCCTCATCGCTGGGTTCGGGTTCAAGGTCGCGACCGTGCCGTTCCACATGTGGGCGCCCGACGTGTACCACGGCTCGCCGACGACGGTGAGCGCGTTCCTCGCCGCGGGCTCGAAGAAGGTCGGAATCGTCGCCCTCTTCAAGGTCTTCCTCGTCGGGCTCATCGGGATCCAGGTCGACTGGGTCCTGGCGATCGCGGTGCTGGCGATCGCGACGCAGACCGTCGGAAACATCCTCGCGATTCCCCAGCGGAGCGTGAAGCGAATGCTGGCGTACTCGAGCATCGCCCAGGCGGGGTACATCCTCATCGCTCTCCCCGTCGGCGCAGTCGCGCTCCAGGACGCTTCGAATCCGCTCGCGAGGGACGTCGCGGTCGCCGCGATCGTCGGCGCGCTCCTTCACGTCCTCATGCACGCCGCGATGAAGGGAGGGGCGTTCCTCGTCGTCGCAGGCGTGGAGACCCGCGGGATCCCGGACGACGTGGAGGCGTACCGGGGGCTGAGCAAGCGCATGCCTTTCTTCGCGTTCTCGATGACGATCCTCCTCCTCAGCCTCGCAGGGATCCCTCCCCTCGGCGGGTTTTTCTCGAAGTTCATCCTGTTCTCGAGCGCGGTGAGCGCGATGCCGTTCAACGGCTGGTACCTCGCCCTCGCGGTCTCCGGCGTGCTCAACAGCGCCCTGTCCCTGTACTACTACGCGCGGGTGATCTGGTACATGTACATCCTGGAACCGGAGGCGGGCGCGTCGCGCATCGACGCCCCGCGCTCGATCGGCGCGGCCGTGCTCGTCGCCGTGGCCGTCGTCCTGCTCGCGTCGTTCGTCATGTTCTTCCTCGTGGCCTACCTCACGCAGGCCGCGACCGTGTTTTTCGGCTTCTAGCCCCGCGTCCGCGCGCCCTCCCCGAAGCTATTTACCCTCCCGAGGACCTGGAACGCGTGCGATGGCGACACCGGTGCGGCCCCGTGTAATCATGCACGCAGACATGGACGCGTTCTACGCGGCGGTCGAGATCCGGGACCGGCCGGAGCTCGAATCGAAGCCCGTCGTCGTGGGACCGGATCCGCGGGAGTTCTCTCGCGGCGTCGTCCTGACCGCGAGCTACGAGGCCCGGCGGTACGGCGTGCGCTCCGCGATGCCCTGCGCGGAGGCCCTCCGCCTGTGCCCCGCGGCCGTGTTCGTGCCGCCGGACTTCGAGCGGTACGGGAAGGCGTCCGCGGGGATCATGGCGACCCTCCGCCGGTTCGCGGACCGCCTCCAGCCGTCCGGGATCGAGGAGGCGTACCTCGATGTGTCCGTGCGCACCTCGGGGAACTTCGGGGTCGCGAAGGACCTCGCGAGAGCGGTCAAGGCGGCCGTCCGGGCGGAGCACCGCCTCACGTGTTCGATCGGCGTCGCCCCGAGCAAGGCGGTCGCGAAGATCGCCTCCGACCTCGAGAAACCGGACGGTCTCACCGTCGTGCCGCCGGACCACGTCGTCGAGTTCCTCGCCCCGATCCCCGTGCGGAAGATCTCCGGCGTCGGACCGAAGACCGCGGAGAGGCTGGGCGAGGTCGGGATCGAGCTCGTCGCGCACGTCCAGGCGTTCCCCCGGCAGGACCTCGTGGAGAGCTTCGGGGCGTTCGGGGAGTACCTGCACGACGTCGCGTTCGGGAGGGACTCGGACGACGTCGTCGAGCCCGTGGGGCCGCCGGAGTCGATCGGTACGGAGACGACGTTCGAGCAGGACCTTGACGCGTATGAGCACATCTGGCCCCAGGTCGAGGCGATGGGTGCCGCGCTTCACGCCCAGCTCGTCGACGAGAAGCTCGCGTACCGAACGGTCACGGTGAAGGTGCGCTTCTCGGACTTCGAGACGCACACCCGTTCGCGCAGTCTCCGCGTCCATACCGCGGACCTCGAGCCGATCCTCATCCTCAGCCAGATGATCATGAAGGAGTTCCTCGCGTCCCGCCGGAAGATCCGCCTCGTCGGGCTCCGACTGTCGAACCTCGCGGACCGCGTCGGCCCCCAGTCCACCCTCGCCCGGTGGGAGCCCATCCGCACGGGCTAGGCGACCTTCACGTCGAGCGCCTTCTCGACGGTCGTCATCTTGTTCGCGACGGTGAAGAAGGGGGAACCGGCGGAGAGGAGGCCGACCGCATGCCCGTCGTGGGCGACGATCACGGCCCCGGAGTCCCCGCCCGCGCTGAACGATCCGCGCTCCCCCCGCACGAGGAACTGGTCCTGGAAGATCATCGATCCCATCGCGTACCCGACGCGGAGGGTCGCGCTCACGTCGACCACCGTCCCGTTCGTGAGCCGCGTCGTCCGACCGCTCTTCATGACCTTCTCGTCGATCGTCGGATCGCGGGAGCCCCGCAGGCCGCCGACGTTCAGGATGTCCGTGGTCACGTCCTCAGCGTTGAACGGCTGGGCGATCGCGCAGTCCACGAGGTTCGCACCCTCCGGGTCGAGCGCGACGTAGGTGTCGAGCCGAGCGAGCACGTCCCGGTCCGTCTTCCCGCCGTCGAACCGGCCCGGCTGGAGGATCGGGTCGCCCTCGACGCCGCGGTTCTCGTTCGCAAGGACGTGGTTGTTGCTCAGGATGTACACGTCCCCCCGGTCCCGCACGACGCAGCCGAACGTCCCCGCGCTGATCTCGTAGTGGCCGATCGAGAGGCCGCCCATCGCGGGACGGACCTTCCGATGGTAGATCGGGGGGATCGGGCGCCAGATCGAGAACTCCCCGGCCTCCTCGACGTCCGTCGGGACGCCCTCGACCTCGGAAGGGATCCGTTCTCCGTCCCTCACGAGGAGGGGATGGAGCTTCTGCCGCACGTAGAACTTCACGGCGACGTCCTCCGTCTCCGCGCCCCGCGCGAGCTTCTTCCCGATCCCGACGCCGACGACGTTCGGGTTCCTCGCGGGCGTCAGCCCCTGGACCGCGACCCCGAGGTAGAGGCACTCGCAGACCTGCTTCGCTTCTTCGACGCGCATCGCATCCCTCATCGGGCGTGGAAGCGCCCGGAGACGACGACCTCCACGGCCACGTCCTCGATCGTGGTCGGGAGCGCCGCCCGGACCCGCGGGTTGTCCTCCGCCACGTAGACCCGGATGCACTCCCTCCCGTCCTTCGTCCCGATCCCGACCCCTACGACACCCGTCGTGCCCAGGAGCCGGAGCTCGTGCCGCCGCTTGACCTCCTCCACTGAGGCCATGTCCCGACCTATGCGGCCCGAGAGGATAAATCCGTCGGCGGAACCCCGCCCTGGCACGCCCGTCGGCCCCCGCGGGTGCGTATCAGCAGTGACTACCAGACCCGAGGCCTTTTCGGGACCTCCCCGCTAGGCGGTCGCGTGGCAGGCTATCGCGCGCAGGCACGACCGGAACCCGGGACACCCCGCAAGGAGTTCACCCTGCCCCCCACGCTCGACATGGGCCTCGTGAAGCTCGAGGACCTCGAGTTCGACCTGGACCGCGAGGTCGCACGGCTCCGCGCGGAGGGCCCCGTCGATGCGGAGACACACCTGGCGGAACCGCGGCGCGACGAAGCGCGACTCATCTAGATCCCCCGGAAGCGGCGCGTCGAGCGCGACAGGACATCCGCGGGTCTGATGACTGACCCGTCTTCGATTCATCGGGGCGGGAAGCCCTGCCGGCTCCGGTCCGAACGGGGGCGGATGCTCACGGGGGCGGAGGTCGGATGAACCCTTCGTGCATGAGGAACTTCGTCTGTTCGTGCGAACGGCGGATCAGCGCGCTCGCGGTGTCGTGCAGGTCCTGCCGCGTGCGCGTCAGGCGCGCGATCCCCTGCTCCATCGCTTTCATGGCGACCGCGACGGCCTCGCGGATGAACACCTGGGTGTTCTCCATCGTCGGCACGATGTGATCCTCGCTCAGTCCCTCCTCCTCCGCGACCTTCGCGAGCTCCTGCGCCGCGGCGATGCACATCTCGTCCGTGATCGTCTTCGCGCGGACGTCGAGCGTCCCGCGGAAGATCCCCGGGAATCCCAGGGAGTTGTTCACCTGGTTCGGGAAGTCCGACCGACCCGTAGCGACGACTCGGGCGCCGGCCTCGAGCGCCTCCCACGGCCAGATCTCCGGCACGGGGTTCGCGATGACGAACAGGATGGCGTCGTCCGCCATCCCCGCGACCCACTCCTTCTTGATCACGCCGGGCCCGGGCTTCGACGCGGAGATCACGACGTCGGCGTCCCTCATCCCGTCGGCGATGCCGCCCTCGCGGTCCCGTTCGTTCGAGACCTTCGCGAGCTCCCACTTCTCCGGAAAGTCCTTCTGGACCGCCTCGAGGTCCTTCCGGTGCGGGCAGATGATCCCTTTCGAGTCGACGAGGATGAGGTGCCCCGGCTTCGCGCCCGCGGCGAGGAGGATCTTCGCGGTGCGGATGCCGGACGCGCCTGCGCCGACGAGGGTGATCGCCACGTCGCCGATCTTCTTGCCGACGACTTTCAGCGCGTTGATCACGCCCGCCACGTTGATCGTCGCCGTCCCCTGCTGGTCATCGTGCCAGACCGCGATCTCACACTCCTTCCGGAGGCGCTCGAGGATGTAGAAGCACTTCGGCTGGCTGATGTCCTCGAGGTTGATCCCGCCGAACGACGGCGTGATCAGCTTCACGGTCTCGATGATCTTCTCCGGGTCCTTCGTGTTGAGCGGGATCGGGAACGCGTCGATGCCGCCGAGGTACTTGAACAGGAGCGCCTTGCCCTCCATCACGGGCAGCCCGGCCTCGGGGCCAATGTCTCCGAGCCCGAGGACCCGCGTCCCGTCCGTCACGACGGCGACCTGGTTCCACTTGTTCGTGAGGTTCCACACCTTGGTCGGGTCCGCCTTGATCTCGAGGCACGGCTGCGCGACGCCCGGCGTGTACCAGATTGCGAAGTCGTCGAGGCTTCGCACGGGCACGCGGGAAACGACTTCGATCTTGCCTTGGTAGAACGGATGGTACTTCGCGGACGTCTCCTTCGGGAGGTTCGCCCGCTTCAGATTCTCCTCGACCTCCTGTGGGGTGGGCACCTTGATCGGTTTCGTGCCGCCTCTCTTGCTCGGCATCGGACCACCAGAATGACGGGGGCGCGAGAGCCTCCGACGCGGCTTAAACCTTCGCTAGATACCGTCCGGAGCCGTCATGGAAGGACGTCGTTCCCCTTCACGTCGCGCGTCGAACCGCCTCCGGACGGCCAGAGAGTCGCGCCGCCCCCGGAGCCGCGTTCCCGGGCCGTCGCCGTGGTCCCTCCGGAGGCGGGGCGCGCGAGAATCCCGCACCTTTAATACGGACCCGGCGCTGACGTCGCCCGCCCTGGGTGATGTTCGTGGCCGACGAGATCGATACCGCGCAGATCCCCCCGCACATCATGGCCGCGATGCGCGAGCGGATGAAGATGGCCCAGCGCATGTCGCGGATCAAGCACAAGATCGTCGTGATGTCCGGCAAGGGCGGGGTCGGGAAGAGCACCGTCGCCGCGAACCTCGCCGTCGCCCTCGCCTCCGACGGCCCGGTCGGGCTCGTCGATGCCGACGTGACGGGTCCGGACATCCCGCTCCTCATGGGGGTCGAGGACGCGCAGGTCAACGCAACGGAAACGGGCATGGAGCCGACGATCGGGCCCGCGGGCGTGAAGATCATCTCGATGGGGCAACTCATCGACCGCGACTCGCCGGTCGTCTGGCGCGGCCCCCTGAAGATCAAGGCGCTCAAGCAGATGCTCTCCGACGTCGAATGGGGGGACCTGGACTACCTCGTCCTTGACCTGCCGCCGGGGACGAGCGATGAGCCGCTCAGCGTCGCGCAGGAGATCCCGGACGCGGACGGCGCGGTCGTCGTCGCGACGCCCCAGGAGGTCGCGCTCCTTGACGTCCGCAAGTCGATCGGGTTCGCGAAGGCCGTGCACCTGCCGATCCTGGGGATCGTCGAGAACATGAGCGGCATGGTGTGCCCGCACTGCGGCAAGCCGGTCGACGTGTTCAAGACCGGCGGCGCGGAGG
>Ga0154849_151_pt1 | contig 48960 bp, 49 predicted proteins | sample Rifle2008BG16ft_FD_105577 | JGI IMG/M metagenome (GOLD analysis project Ga0154849, IMG submission 105577) | Euryarchaeota archaeon RBG_16_67_27 | reverse complement strand
GAACGTGTCCACGACGAGCCGCATCGAGGGCTCCGGTGGGAAGATCCACTCCTTCTGAGCCTGGTACTCCTTGAGGATGTCGTTCTGGATCGTCCCGCGGAGCTTCGACCACGGCACGCCCGCGTCGTCGGCCATGGCGAGGTACATCGCCCAGATCGGGGCCGCGGGGCTGTTGATCGTCATCGACGTGCTGATCGCGCCCACGTCGATCCCCCGGAAGAGGACCCGCATGTCCTCGAGGCTCGACACCGCGACGCCGCACGTGCCGAACTCGCCCTTCGCCTCGGCGTCGTCCGTGTCGTACCCGTAGAGGGTCGGCATGTCGAACGCGACGCTCAGGCCCGTCTCTCCGTGGGCGATGAGGTACTTGAAGCGCCCGTTCGTGTCCTCCGCGCTCCCGTACCCGGCGAACATCCGCATCGTCCAGAGGCGACCGCGGTACATCGTCGGATGGATCCCCCGGGTGAACGGCGGCTCGCCGGGCCTCCCGAGGCGCTCCGCCGGCGATTTCCCCGCAAGGTCCGCGGGGGTGTAGAGGCGCTTCACCGGGCGGCTCGACGTCGTGACGAACGCCGACCTGCGCTCCGGGTGGTCTCGGAGTGCTTCCGCGAGGGTCGTCGCCTCCCAGTCCGCAACGCGCCGCCGGACGGTGGCGAGCCTGTCGGCGTCCGCCATGGAGGCCTCGGCCTCGTCGAAGGGGGCGTGCCTATAAGACGGTTGCGACCTCACTCGGTGACGAGGGACTCGATGATCGTCTTCGCGAGACCCTGGAACGCCTGCTCGACGTTCTCCCCCGTCTTCGCGGAGGTGTAGAGGACCGGGCACTCGTACGACGCGAGGACCTCGCGCACGTCCTCGTCCTTCACCTCACGACGTTCCTTGAGGTCGACCTTGTTCCCGAGCGCGTACGCGGGGACGGGCCCGACGCTGTCCCGGACCCCGTCCACCCATAGGGTGAGATCACGGAGGGACGGCTTCCGCGTCACGTCGAACACTGCGATGATGCCTTTCGCGCCGTTGAAGTATGCGTCCTTGAAGAGCTGGAGGAACGTTCGCTTCCCCATGATGTCGAGGATCATCATGTCGACATGGACCGGCCGTCCCCGCACGGAGCCGAGGGTGACCGACTTCTTCGAGACGACCGCGCCGAGGGTCCGGATGTACGATTCGTCGAACGCGCCGGAAACGAAGCGGTGGACGAGGCTCGTCTTCCCGACGCCCTCCTCGCCGACGAGGCAAATCTTTAGCTTGTAGGTCTTCACGTCGGTGTCCATGAAGAGTCCCCGACTTATTCTCGCGCCCGATAGTATGGCAGGGGGCATATCAAGGCTTGGCCGACAGTATCACGGTTCGAACGTGGGACGTCACGAAGTCGCGGGCTCGAACCCCTCCATGTCCGTGACGGCCCCGGTGCGGGCTTCGCGCGGGCGCAGGCGGACGCGGACCCTCATTCCCGGCCGCGCGCGGTCCGCGGGAACGAGGAGACGGTGGACGAGACCCCCGTGGACCCCGCGGAACCTGACGAACGCCCATGGCTCGGGCGCGGGGAGCGATCGGCCGCGGGCGTCGACGTGGGCGATCGTGACCGCGACGACGCGGCCCGTCGTGGGCACGTCGACGTATGCCGCGAGTTCTGAGAAGCAGCGTTCGCAGAAGGGCCGCGGGGGCAGGTACGAGAGGTCGCAGGTCGGACATCGGGCCGCGAGGATCCGCCCCTCGTCGCGGAGGGCGACGAAGAACCGCTCCCCCGCGAGACCGCTCGTGTAGATGTAGTCGGCCTCGAGGGTCCCCTCCCAGTGCCGGAGGCGGCGGGGGTCCGTCGTCCGCTCGAGGAACGTCACGGTTCCCCCTCCCGGAGGGGCCGGAAGTAGGCGATGTCGAGCACGCTCCCGCGCCGTTCCGCCGGAGGCCGCCAGACGGCCTTCACCCGCATGCCGATCCGGATCTCGTCCTTCGTCATCTCCCCGAAGTAGTGCATCATTCCCATCTTCGGGGACGCCCCATCGAGGCTCACGACGCCTACGAGGATCGGGTCGCGGATCCGCTTCGCGTCCTTGTCGAGGTAGGAGACGGAGAACGTCTCGATCGTCCCCGTGTCCCGCACGTACGTCCACGCGTCCGTCGGCCGGAAGCACTCCTCGCAGAACATCCGCGGGGGGAACAGGATCCGCTCGCATCCGCTGCACGTCCGTGCGATGAGCCGGCCCTGCTGGAGCTCCTCGAGGAACCGGCTCATCGCCTCCCCGGCGGACCACGCGTACTTCGCGTCCGGACGGGACCGGACCACGGTGACCTTCCCGCCGTAGAACGCTTCGGAGCTGAGCTCGACCCCGGGGAAGCGCTTGATCCGCGACGTCATGCGCGCATCACCACCACGCTCCCGTACTGCATGAGGTCCCCCCAGGCGTTCGACACCCCGGTCCGGACCTCGTGGGGGATCTGCCGCGCGCCCGCCTGTCCCGTGAGCTGCCAGAACAGCTCGCCGATCTTCTGGCCCATCGTCGCCGCGATCGGGTTGCCGACGCCCATAAGACCGCCGGACGGGCAAACGGGGAGGTCCCCGTCCCGCTGCGTGACGCCCTCGCGGGTGAGCTTCGGGGCCTCCCCCTTCTTCGCGAGGAGGAGCCCCTCGAGATGGTGCAACTCCTTGTAATCGAACGGGTCGTAGGGCTCCGCGAAGTCGATCTGCCTCCGCGGGTTGTCGATCTTCGCCATGCGGTACGCCATCTTCGCGGCCCGGGCGACGTACTCCGGGAAAACGAGGTCCCGGTCCGTCCACATCGTCGAGTCGATGCACCACCCCACGCCGGAGATCCAGGCCCGGTCCTTAATCTTCCGGCGGCGGAGGAAATCCTCCGAGGCAATGACGACCGCGGACGCGCCGTCGCTCGGCGGACTGATGTCGAGACGCTGCACGGGCCATGCCATGACCTCGCTCGCGAGGACGTCGTCCACGGTGATGTTCGGGTCCGCGAGCTGAGCGCACGGATGCCCGACGGCGTTCCTCTTGTTCTTCACCGCGACGAGGGCGATGTCCTCCTTCTTGATCCCGTGGACGGTCATGTAGCGGTTCATCTCCATCGCGAAGATCCACACGAGGTTCGGCTGGAGCGGGCGGTCGAGAATCGGATCCCAGATGTGCGCAAACACGCTCTGCGGATGCGGCTGGCAGGGGGACATCTTCTCCTCGTTCACCACGAGGACGACGTCGAACAGGCCGGACGCGACGTGCCACCACCCCGCGATCGTGCTGAACACTCCGGTCCCGCCTCCGGTGAACACCCGCGTGTACGGCTTCCGGTAGCCGCCCGCGCCGTCGGAGAAGTATTCGCCCTTCATGTGCACGCCATCGAAGGCGTCCGGCGCGGAACCGCTCACGACCGCGTCCACGTCCGCGAGGGTGAGGCCCGCGGAGTCCAACGCCATCCTCGCGGCCTCGAAGCAGAGCTCCTTCGGCGTCTCCTGGAGTCGCCGCCGGAACAGGGTCATCCCTGCACCGATCACGCCGACCTTCCTCATCGGCCCACCCCCAGGACGGCGACCGCGCCCGTCGTCGAGGGCACGAACCGCCAGGACTGCGCGACCCCCGTGCGTACGCCGTCGACTTGGCGCCGGCCCGCATCCCCCCGCAGCTGGAGGACGACCTCCGCGGCCCGGTGGAGCCCGGAGGCCTCGAACAGGTTCCCGCATCCGATCGAGCCTCCCGACGCGTTCACGGGGAGGCGGCCGCCGAGGTCGAAGTCCCCGCGGAGGGCGCGTCGGCCCGCCTCGCCCCGCTTCGCGAGGCCGATCGCCTCGAGGTGCTGGAGCTCCTTGTACGAGAACCGGTCATCGACCTCCGCGATCCCGATGTCACGCGCCGGCGTGCGGAGCTTCGCGAGGCGGTACGCCATCGCCGCGGCGAGCCGCGCGTACGCGGCCTCCGTCCAGGCACGCGTCTCGAGGGTCGGCGAGTCGCTCGCCCACCCGATCCCGCGGATCCAGACCGCGTCGGCCTTGAGGCGCCGCGCCGCGGCCTCGGACGCGACGACGAGGACGACGCATCCGTCGGCGGGCGCGCTGATGTCGAGCCGCCGGAGGGGCGAGAACCGCGCCTCCGAGGCGCCCGCCTGGTCCGGGTCGACTCGGGCGCCGTACGCGGCCGCCGGGTTCCGCAGGCCGTTCCCGCGGTTCTTCGCGACGACGCGATCGAGGGCGGACCTCGGCGTCCGCGTCGACCGCAGGAAGGCGTCCGCCTCGAGACCCGCGACGACGTACGCGTGCATCCCGAGAGGCTTCGTCCACACGGGGTCGAGGCCGTGCGCGAGCACGCCGTCGAGCGTGAGGAGATCCGACGCCTTGCTGTGCGCCTCGACGACCGCGACGTCGATCAGGCCCGTCTGGATCTGCATGTAGGCGCTCGCGAGACCCTGGAGGCCGTCGCCGGAGACCGTGCAGGTCGGACGGAGCACGGCGCCGAGCTGGTCCGGGACGAACTCGTCGAAGATCCCGAAGCCCTCGTAGTAGTCCTCCGCGCACGTGATGAAGGAATCGACCTGGGTCCGCGGGTCCACGCCCGCGTCCGCGTACGCGCGGGCCGCGGCCTCGAACATGAGCTCCTTCCAGCTGTACTCCGGAGTCGCGGGACGGAAGCCCGCGATCCCAAGCCCGACAATCCCGACTCTCATGGGCATCCCCCATCCAAGCGTCTGCCTACCGGAGGGAATCACGGATTCGCACTAAAGGCTGCCGGAGAAGGCCGGCTTCTTGGAATGCGACAGACGTGCCGCACACCCCGCGCTGCCTGATTGCGATCGGCCATGAGCAAGGTGGCCGATACGGTGCCTCGTCCGAATAGAGGTTTAAGCGGCACACCCTCACAGAAAAGGTGTTGACACGACCCCCCGCGTGAGAAGGCTAGGGAAATCGTCGGTGCCCTTCTCAGCCAGGTGTACGAAAATCAGCCGAAGCACCGAGCTTCTTCAAAACCGTCGAGACGATTCCGTCTACTCCCTCGCGCTGGAAGTCAAGATAGGCGATATCACTCCGGAGCCCGACCAGGACTGTGTCGTCGAGGCGAACTGGCAGTATGAATTCTTGCGTGCGACGGAGAGCCTCCTCCCGAGCGATAGTGAACTCGAAGTCTGTCCAGTCCTTGACTGCGTAGTGGCGGGAGATGAGAGGGATGACGAATCGAGAGCTGGGTCCGTATCGTTTACGGAACTCCTCCGACAGTTTCTTTCCCCACAGTTCGGGCTGGTAGAATTCGTCCATGAAGACACGGACCCCAGCCTGATGGAGCCTCGCATGGATGTCTCTGGCCACTTTTCGGTCCTCCCCCGCGAACGACAAGGCGATGTCGTGTTCGAACTGGGAGGCGGTACCGCCGCCCCCTTCCCATGTGCGAGCCGCGGGCTTCTCTGAGACGAGACCCGACGAAGTGAGAATTTCCTCAACTGCGCGTTCCTTGGAAACTGTCGGAACTCTACCGAACATGGAATGGTAGACGTCGGTAAGGCTCCTAGGAGGGAGGTCACCTAGAATCGCTCTCGGGTCGAGCAACCGGTTCTCAATGAGCCGAAGTATCTGTTCCCGCCTGGAACCGCTGACGGGTAGACTGGCTTCCTCCAGTCGGTCCTGAAGATCATCTCTGTGCAGATAGGGAGCGATGTGATCGCCGAGCTGAATCTCTCGCGCCCGCAGCAGAATATCAGGAACCGGGTAGCCGGAGGTAATGAGCCTCTGGATGAGGTCCTCTTTGCTGCCGCCTCTCGAGATTCGATACATGCCACATAGGAAACGAAGGTCGGACGCACTTAGCTCGTCAAGGGGGGCGGGAACTTCCACTTTTCCGCGTCTTCGCGCCACGTCGAGGGAATCCCTTGAAGGGTCTTGGTTTTGGCGGTGGCATCTGCAGGCGCTCAAGCTGCCCAAAAATATGGACGGTTGGTGAACCGATTATCATCTCGTAGCTCGACTGTTAGAAGACATGGAGAGAATTCGTCGCTCTGTCCAGCGGTCTATTCCACACGCAAAATGTAGCCAAGTTCGGAAGCGGTTTGGTTCGCCGCACTGAATACGCGCTCCTCGGAGAGATACGTCGTTGCGACTAGAGGTCCGTGGAATTCGCGGATCTGGATGGTCGCCGGGAAATCGCGTACCGCCGACTGCAACAAGGCTGTCACCTCTCTTTCAAAACAGGTCCGACGTAAGAATTCTAGCGGAAACGCTGAGTCCACACGGCCCAAGAGCCACTCCTCGAAACCGATATACATGTAACCGTATTCGAACAGGATCTCGAGCGTTTCCCGAGTGCGCGTGGCCAAGGTCAGTTCTCTGTAGGGCGCACCTCGAGCGCGGAACCCCATCCGCCTTACGTCCTGCTTACTGAGGACCGTAAGTTGAGTCGAAGGCTCCAAACGTTCCAGACGTCGCACCAGGTCGGCGAGGGCCTCGCCTTTCATGCCCGGGACAATGTGATGGACAAAAACCTGGTACTCAGAGCCGCATAGCGAGTGCAGGAACGACACATACATTCGGTTCATCAGCTGGACGGATGGCTCGCCTGAGAGGGACAAATCGTAGACACGGGCATTGATTTCCTGAAGCGGCTGTCGGAAATTCGGGTGCAGTCGCTCTAGGGCTCGAACGAGCTGGACCTCGCGTCCCTCACCGACGGTCATTTGCGTCCGTCCCTCACCATACCTCTCTCTGATCGTGGCATCCAAGCCAGATCAACGGCGGTGCACACGCCCCGATCAGTGCCTCCGGAGGGGTATTCACGAGAGCCTCTACCGCCTCTTCCCCTAGGATCCCACCGATAATCCCTCCAGCGACTCCGCACACCCCCACTCCAATTGGCCCTGCGGGGGCGCAGGCGATCATTCCTATGTACGCGCCTGCGAAAGCACCCGCCCAACCTCCGGCGATGACGGCGGCTTCCGTCCCGACGGCGCTCCAATCCCCCGTCTGTCTCGCGTACTCGATGGCCCCGTACAGACGATAGGCGTCTATGGCCGCAGCTAGGCCCACCAATCCTTTTGCGGCCTTGCCTCCCCACTTTCCGACCCATTCGAAAGCCCTTCCTTTCCAAGCAGGATAGGGGTCAATGAAGCCCTTGGGTGTGTGAGCATGCCATCCCTTCGGCACGCGCCCGCCGCTGTGCGGTCCGTAATCAAACTTCCAAAGCGCATCTCCGCCTCTCGCGATTTGGAACTTCACGTGTGACTCCCGCCAACCCGTAGGGCCCTCCCAGAATTTCCAGTACGAATAGCCGTACATTGTGTACTTTCCGAGCGGCACCGGGCGTTCATAAGCGCCCATTAAGTAAAGCGACAGCGTGCCCCCGAGGAACCCTCCACCCGCGGCCTTGAGGACCAAGGCCGACGAACTCGACTGGCCGATTTCATAAGTCAACGGGTTGTTCGTGACGTATGAATACTGATTTGTGGTCTGAGGGCTCATCGGGGCGCCAAGGGTGCGGTCAGTCGAGACGAGTCGCCCCAGGTCCGGATCGTATTGACGATCACGGAAGTAGGTTAGGCCGGTAGGATCGTCAGTTCGTTCGCCCGAGAACTTGTACGCTTCGGTGCCCGTGACTGAATATGGCCTCCCGAAGGGATCGTACTCCGCGGAGAAGACGAGGCTCCGGTCCGCCTTCCGGACCTGCAGCGTCGATCCGAAGTGGTCCCCGAGGAAGTAGTGGACCGTGGCGTCCGGATTGATCTTCGCGATCCGCATCCCGTTCGCGTAGACGTACTTCGTGATCGCGCCTGCCTGATCCTTCTCGTAGATTGCGTCCAAGCCGGAAGTGATCGACACGGCCCACGCGCCCGACCCCGCGGCCCCCTCGACCGTCTCGACCCGCCGGCCGAAGCCGTCGTACGTGTAGGCATGCTGCTGCCCGCCGTTCAGCTTCGCGACGGTCATGAGGTTCTCGACGTTCCAGTCGTAGTCCCAACCCGCCGACGTCGTGTCGAGGTTACCGTTCGCGTCGTACGCGAACATCGTCCCGAGGACCCTGTCCGTCTTCGAGGCGAGCTGATCTAACTGGTCCGAGCTGACAATCGCCATAGTTACAGTCCCAGTCGAAGCGAACGAAAATCGTGCGTCGGACCCAGCGATAGGTTGCTTGAGCGAGAATGAAATGGCACTTGCGTCGGCTTGCGGCGATGGACCCTTCCACATCGGGGGAGTCTTCTTGGAGGAAGTCCTCCAGTGAGTTAGGGCACGACGAAACCCAGTTCGAAGAAAGCATGCCGGCACCAATATGGAGGCAATAGAGGAATAGTTTGCGGAAATCGCACAAGGATGCGAGGTGTTCTCGTTCGGCGGTATTCGGCCAAGAACATCTGTCATCTTCGGCGTCGCTCACATCCTAGCCGAAAACAGGCTCGAGCGCCTTGAAGAGACGCGCGAAAGCCTGGCGATTCTCTGTTGTATGTTGGACGAGTGGAGAAGGTGTCACGAGAACCATGATTCCGCCGTGGGCTAACTGATCAATCTCGTAGGGTTGAGCCTTCAATCGAAATCGTTCGACCCCGCCAAGAGCTTCGACGTGGTAGGAGTTCAGGATGTTGAGCCAGAAAGCCCCTTTCACTCCGTGGCGGTATTCTCGACGGCGACTACTCCCAATGTAATCATCAAATGCCGATACCGGAATCGCATGGGCCGTTTCCGCGTAGAGACGGTCGATTCCATGGGTGCCCGGGTGATTGTCCCATCGCCCGAGGTTCCCATAGCCATATACGAAAGGCATGCGGTCTGCGATTTCTGTCACGAGTCTCCCAACGCTCTCGACGCCTGCTGGGCTGCCGGCATCGAAGAGATGACATGGAAAGGTCAGTAGAAGACTAACCTCAGGGTCAATCCAGCCCGCGTCAAACGGGCTGCCGGGTCCACACCACAGCCAATGGCCCTTGCGAGAGGATTCCCATTCCCCGCGATGGGTTCGCGCACGCAGCGAGATCACACGGCCTTCAGCGACCTCGCGAATGGCTTCCTCCACTGCATTCCGCTGGGATTGGGCATGAAACTTTCGCTCCTCTGTCCTGCCTGGCTTCTCGGTGGCAAGACGTAGGCTAATTTGCATAGTCGGCCATGAGTTGAGTGGCTGCAGGGCAGAGTGGAGGGCAGATGCAAGAGCCTGCCATCCCTTCTGTCCGTCCAGTATGAAGCTCAAGCCTACGAACCTAACCTCGTCAAAGGGTCGCCTCGTCGATCGGTTAGTAGAGGATAACGCGGACTCCATATGAACCGTATCCTGCTCTCATCAACGCTCTTTCATAGTCGAGGAGTTGGTCTGCGTATCGCCCTGCCCTTGTAAGTTGCGACTTGATTTCTAGCGCGATGCCGATTCCCTCTCCTGTTTGGGGACCTACCAATCGCAGCAGGATGTCTGGCCTTCCCGAACCGCGCACGATCTTGCTGGGGTTGTCCGCGAACCGTATCCCTTTGTTGATGAAGAAGTCAACGTTCTCCGTCAGCCCCATTCGTTGAAAGACCGTCCGGTAACCGGACAATAGGGCGTCGTGGGCTCGGTTCCCGGGCGTGCACACAAACTCCTCGTCAGCGGTGACCGTTGACAAGTCCAGAGCGGGGTAGCCGTTCAAGGCCAGGTCCACGAGTTCCACAGCCAGGTCCGCCAAACGGACCTGGGATGGGATCCCCCCTTGGCCAAGAGCACTAACAAGGTACGTCGGCGTATCGACCGTAGGGACTGGAGACAGTACAACCGCTGGCAGAGCGAGGAGGTCCGTCTTGCTTGCCTCTTCCTGAGGAACCTCGTGGATTCTTTCACGATCCACGAATGGGAGCGACGCAGGGGTCGGCCGCGGATATCGAGGCGGGAACTCGTGCTGTGCCTCCTCGTCCGGTCGTACTTCCACCTGAGCTTCCGGCGGACGATCGGTCTCCTCACGCTCCTCGAACCTGTCCTCGGGCTCAGCCACATTCCTCATTTCAACACGCTGCAGAAGTACAACCGCGGCGACGGAATCACGCGCACCCTGGAGAACCTCCTCGCGGAGACCGCCCAGCCGTTCTGGGCGGTCGAGACCATCTTGGCAGTCGATGCGACCGGCCTCGTCCTCTTCGGCTCCGGGGCGTGGCGGTCGAAGCACGATCCCGAGGCTCGGAAGGACTTCGCCAAGCTCCATGTCCTCTCCGGGACGGCGACTCGCGGGACCCTCGCGGTCCGGGTGACGCGGGGCACGCGGCACGACTCGACCCAGCTCGGGCCGCTCTTGGACGACATTCCCGACGACGCCGAGGCGGAGGCCCTCACGGGAGACAGGGCCTACTGGAGTCGCTCCGCCTGCGTAACCGCCCACGATGCGGGTCTGCAACCGTACTTCTCTCCGAGGGCGAACGCACGATGGCCGACCCATCCGGTAGACGCCTTTGACCGCATGACGCGTTTCGCCCTTCAGTTTCCAAATCGGTGGGCTGCGAGGTACCATCGACGCAGCGCGGCGGAATCGAGGTTCGCGACGGAGAAAGGCTTGTTTGGCGACCGCCTGCGATGCCGGCGGCCGACGAGCCGTAGGAACGAGGTGCTGGCGCGGGAGATCGTGCACAACGTGCGGGTGCTCACGAAGGGAAGGTCTGAACCGACTGCCGAATGAATTGGCTTGCAAGCTCTCAATCTGATCCGTCGGAACCTAGCCCTCTTTCTCGCTCACAGGCCTGCGGCGGCCCGTGCCGGGTACGAGTTGTGCCCGCCACTCTCCGTCCTCGAATTCTAGGATCCCCTCCGCCTCGAGTTCTTCGTCCCAGACGATTACGCGCAAACCCTCCCGAAGTTCAACCCGCTCGCTCTTCGTGTCGTCGGCGTACGAAAGGACAACTCTGCCCTTAGCATCAACTTGGTTGAAGTCCCCGTAGATCCTGATCACGGCCATTCCCACCAAAGGTCGGCGATTGATGGCCCGCCACCCCGCCCCGGATAGATGAGAGCATGGGATGGATAGCCGGGGAGAGGGTCTGGAATGATATCAGTCCCCGCGCCCCGGAGTGTTCCGCGCGTCGTGACTGAAAAGGTGCTATACGGCCTTCCAGATGCGGTTGGAATCTCCGCGGCGAGCTGCTCCACAGTGCGCCCGGGCGCCGAACTCACGGAGATCCCTCCGGCCTCGTCCCGGATAAGCCTGCCGGTTTTGATCCTGCCCCCTCTGACGACCAGAACCTCATCGTCGGGGAGCGAAGCCAAGACTCGACCATTTGTGGGCACACCCCCTAATTGAACAGGAGGCTTCCTAGTGACACGTTCCCCCTTCGAGACGCACACCTCACGGGCTATTCGGCACAGGCGAGTCACACGCGAAGGACGTCTTCGATGTTCGTCAACGTTCGAGCCACACTCGCAGGTCCTAAACCAGTAGGCAAACGCTGGTTCCGTGTGAGAGTCACGTACGCCGCATTCTGCGCCGCAAGACCATCCGTTTCAGCAGCTGGATCCCGAGGGCCGGGTCGACGCCCTTCGGGCACACGGCGCTGCACGATCCCGCGAGCTCGCAGCGCCAGCAACCGTGGGGGTCGTCGACGACGTCGATCCGTTCCCGCCATCCTTCGTCCCGCGAGTCGACGGCGAAGCGGTACGCTTGGGCGAGCGCCTGCGGGCCCGCGTACAGCTTGTCCATGCCGACGATCGGGCACGCGGCGTCGCAGAGGCCGCACATGATGCACATCGTGAACTGGTAGTACTCGAGCTTCTGCTCCTCGGACTGCCGGAGCTCCCGCTCGACGGGCGCCAGGTCCCCGTTCCCGCGGTGGATCAGGTACGGCATCACGCGGCGGTGGTGCGAGAAGAAATCCGTGAAGTCCGTGGCGACATCCCGGACCACGGGGAAGTGCACGAGCGGCGCGACCTCGATCGCGTCCGTCCCCAGGTCCGCGACCTGCGTCTCGCAGCCGAGCTCGGGCTTCCCGTTGATCAGCATGCCGCAGGAGCCGCAGATCCCCATCCGGCAGGAATAGCGGAACGCGAGGCCCGGGTCCACGTTCTCCTTGACCCACAGGAGTGCGTCGAGGACGGTCATCCCCCTCGTCCGAGGGACGCGGTAGGTGACGATCCTCGGGGCGTCGTCCGCGACGCTCGGGCTGTGACGGAACACCCGGAGGAGGATCGTCTTCGATGCCGCCGCTTCCTGGGTGGCCGGGGCGGCGGTCGGGGGCGCTTTCGTCTGGGGACGCTCGAGCCCGACGGCCATCCCTCACACCCCCGCGAACGCGACGACGATCGTCCGGATCCCCCACCCGAGCATCACGGCGCCGAGGCCGAGCGTCACGCCGGTCACGAGCCGCGACCAGCCGACCCCTGACCGCATCTCCAGGAGGATGTTTCGCAGGCCGTACAGGCCGTGGTACGACGCCGCGACGAGGAGGATCGTGAGAAGGCTCGCGGAGAGCGGCTCGCGGTATCGCGCGACGGCCGTGTCGTACGTCAGGGCGTCCTCGTACCCCGACACGCCGAGAAACGCCTGCATCGCGAGGTGCAGGGCGAGGGTGACAAGGAGGGCGAGGATCATCACGTAGTTGACGAGCTGGAGCGTGGACTCGCGCACGTCACAGCCCCCAGAGGATCACGATGCCCGCGATTGTCGAGAGGCCGGCCATGATCATTGCGGCGTACAGGATCGACTGCTGTCCCTTGCCCAGACTCTGGACCTTGTACGGGTAGTCCGGGCGCTTCGCCCGACCGACGAGGGGCGAGAGCTCGAGGAGCATCACGCGGATCCCGTTGATCGCGTGGAACGTCGCGCCGACGACGACGAGGAGCTCGCCGATGTGCGCCGAAGGGTTCGAGAGGATCGACATCACGCCGTCCCAGGCGTCCCGCCCTCCCGTGACGGACCCGGTGACGAAGATGTGGAAGAACAGGTATCCGAGAAGGCCGACACCGGACACCCGCTGGACGAGGAGGGCGAGCTTCTCGAGGTTCCGCGGACGCCGGAGCGCCCAGCGCACCTGGGTGTCGATCACGTTCCCACGGACCGCCTTCGCCGGCTCGATCGACACGATCGCTTCGCGCATGTCAGTACTTCCTCTCGACGGGCTGATGCTTCGTGATCGTCACCGGCACGAAGCTGAGCCGCGGCCCGTCCGCGGTCCGGTGCGCGATCGTGTGCTTGAGCCAGTTCACGTCGTCCCGCTTCGGGAAGTCGAGGCGGGTGTGCGCCCCGCGGCTCTCCTGACGGGCGAGCGCACCGACGAGGACCAACTCCGCCGCGTTCAGGAGGGAGTCGAGTTCGAGGACGTGGAGGAGGTTCGTGTTGTACGCCTTCTCCGTGTCCGCGACGTTCCGGTACGCCTCCGCCTTCAGCGCCCGGACGGCCCCGAGGGCATTTGCGAGCTCGTCCCCGTGCCGGAAGACGTACGCGTGCTCGTCCATGATCGCCTGGAGGCGGTCCCGCACCCCGTACGGACTCACGTCCCCGGACCCGCGGAGGGTGTCGTCGAAGATCCGCCGCTCCTCCGCCAGGACGGCGTCCTTGGGGATGCCGTCCCCCTGCCAGCCCTCCACGTGGGCGGCGGCCTCCGCACCAGTGATCCGGCCGTAGACGAGGCAGATCGATGTGGAGTTCGACCCGAGGCGGTTCGCCCCGTGCACGCTCACGCACGCGGCCTCCCCCGCGGCCCAGAGCCCTTTGAGCTCCGTCGCCCCCCGGATGTCCGTGTGGACGCCGCCCATCGTGAAATGCGCGGCGGGCTTGATCGGGACGATCTCGTTCACCGGGTCAATCCCGAGGAACTTCATCGTGACCTCGCGAATCTGCGGAAGCCGTTCGAGGATCGTCTCCTTGCCGAGGTGCCTCAGGTCCACGCCGACGCACGGGATCCCGTCAGGCCCATCGAGGCCGCGCCCCTCGTTGATCTCCGTCATCTCGCTCCTCGAGACGACGTCGCGCGGCGCGAGCTCCATCTTGCTCGGCGCGTAGCCCTTCATGAAGCGCTCGCCGTCCCGGTTCACGAGGAAGCCGCCCTCCCCGCGCGCGGCCTCCGTGATCAGGATCCCCGAGGGCACGAGCCCCGTGGGGTGGAACTGGATGAACTCCATGTCCTTGAGACCGAGGCCCGCGCGGTACGCCATGTAGAGGCCGTCCGCGGTCGAGTGGTGGCCGTGGGTCGTGAAGCCGAAGATCCGGCCCGCGCCGCCCGTCGCGATGATTCCCGCCTTCGCGCGGACCACGACGAGGTTCCCGGTCTTCAGGTCGATCGCCGTGAGACCGCGGAACGCGCCGTCCCCCTGGAGGATCGATGTCACGAACCACTCGTGGTGCACATGAACGTTCGGGAACGCCTGGATCGCCCCATAGAGGGTCTGCATCTCGAGGAACCCGACCTTGTCCGCGGCGAAGGTCGCGCGCGGGAACTCGTGGCCGCCGAAGGGACGTTGCGCGATTCGTCCGTCGGGCCGCCGGGACCACGGCATGCCCCAGCGCTCGAGGAGCCGCAGCTCCTCGGGAGCTGTGCGCACGTAGAGCTCGACCGCGTCCTGGTCCGCGAGGAAGTCCGACCCCTTGACCGTGTCCCAGACGTGGCCCTCGAGGGAGTCCCCCTCGTCGGGATAGAGGACCGCGGCGGTCCCGCCCTCCGCGGCGACGCTGTGGGAGCGCATCGCCTGGACCTTCGTGACGATCCCGACATCCAGGCGGCCGCGGCTCACGCGGGACGCCTCGAGCGCGGCGCGGAGCCCTGCGAGGCCGGATCCGACGATGACGATGTCGTGCTCGATCCGTTCCAACGCGTCGCCTCCCTCTCCTCCAGACAAAGGGCCCGTTCCGCTAAGCCCCGCGGTTGTTGCGATAGAGAACAGAATATACTCGGACTATACCGAGTCCCTCCCAGCAAGGGCTTAAGCCTCCGCTCCCTTGCGGAGGCCGGATGGGCTCCGGCTGACCCTCTTCTACTTCGACATCGAGACGACCGGCGACGATCCGCAGCTCGATCGCATCGTGTCGATCCAGTACCAGCAGCTCGGCGACGGATTCGAGCCGATCGGCACCCTGCAGGTCCTCGCGGAGTGGGAATGGGGGGAGAAGCATATCCTCCAGACGATCCTCGACAAAGGCCTCCTCGAGCCGACGTGGGACTTCGTGCCGGTGGGGAACCGTCTCCGGTTCGACGTCACGTTCGTCATCGAGCGGTCGACGAAGTGGCAGCTGATCGAGTGGGACGCGGCGACGCTCAAGCGGTACTGGTACACGAAGCCCTTGCTCGACGTCCAGCCGATTCTCGTCTTCATGAACCGCGGCGAGTTCCGCGGTTCCAGTCTCCACCGGTTCGCGGACAAGGAGAGCGGCGCGAAGGTGCCCCTGCTGTACCGCAGCGGCCGGACCGCGGAGATCCTCGCGTACGTGACGAGGGAGAGGGACGCGGCCCTCGAGCTCCTGCGGTCCGCGCGGGACGCGCTCGCGGTGCTCGGCGACGCCCGCGCCCGCCCGCCGCCGGAAGGGAAATCCTAAGAGAGCCGAACGCATTCGCGAAGCCGAGGGACTCCATGGACTTCGAGCTCTCCGCCGAGCACACGATGATCCGCGAGACGGTTCGGGAGTTCGCGGAGAAGGAGATTCGCCCCGTCGCGGCCCGCGTCGACGAGACGGGGGAGTTCCCGAAGGACACGATCGCGCGGATGGCCGCGCTCGGCTGGATGGGGATGACGATCCCCCAGGTGTACGAGGGCGCTGGACTCGACATGCTCTCGTACGCGATCGCCATCGAGGAGGTCGCCCGCGTCTGCGGTTCCCATGCGCTCGTCATGGCCGCCCACAACTCCCTGTGCACGGGGAGCATCTACCTCGCAGGGACGGAGGAGCAGAGGGCGCGGTACCTGCCGGACCTCGCGAGCGGGCGCAGGATCGGGGCATGGGCCCTCACGGAACCGAAAAGCGGCTCCGACGCCGCCGCGATGGAGACGACCGCCCGGCGGACGGAGAACGGCTGGGTCCTCAACGGGACGAAGAACTTCTGCACGAACGCGCCCGTCGCCGGGACCTTCGTGATCATCGCGGTGACGGACCGCGCGACGGGGAATCGCGGGATCAGCGCGTTCATCGTCGAGCGCGGCAACCCCGGGCTCGCGATCGGGAAGGTCGAAGAGAAGCTCGGCGTCCGCGGGAGCGCGACGTCGCAGGTTCTATTGTCGGACTGCTGGCTGCCTCCCGACGCGCTTCTGGGCGGGGAGAACGAAGGTTTCGCGAACGCGCTCCGCGTGCTCGATGGCGGACGAATCTCGATTGCGGCGATGGCCGTCGGGATCGCGCAGGGCGCCTTCGAGGCTTCCGTCGCCTACGCAAAGGAACGCGTGCAGTTCGGGAGACCGATCGCGGAGCACGAAGCGATCCAGTTCATGCTCGCGGACATGGCGATGCAGATCGATGCCTCGAGGATGCTCGTCCAGCGCGCCGCCTGGCTCAAGGACCGAGGGGAGCCGTTCAAGCAGGAAGCGGCCATGGCGAAGCTCTACGCGAGCGAGATGTCCTCGTTCGTCACGAACAAGGCAGTGCAGATCCACGGTGGGTACGGGTATGTCCGCGACTATCCTGTGGAGCGCATGCTTCGGGATGCGAAGCTCACGGAGATCGGCGAGGGCACGAGCGAGATCCAGAGGCTCGTCATCGCGCGGGAACTCTTGAAGGGCCCGTGAAAGGGGAGGGGCCGAGGCCCCTCGATGCCTGCCGGGCTACCGCTTCTTCTTCCGGGACAGAACGATCGCGGCGACGCCGACGAGGACGATCGCCACGACGACCGCGACGGCGAGGAACACGCCCTCGTTGCCCGTCGGTACGGGAAGGAGCTCTGCGATCGCATCCGTGGTCACGGTGGGGTCGTGGAGGATCTCGTCCCCCTCCGCGAAGCTCAGTGCCCCAAGGATGACGAAGCCGACGAACGCCCCGCCGTACGGACCGCGAGCGACGAGCCCGCGGCCCGCGAGGATCTGCGCATACAGCGGCGCCGGCGTTCCGTCGACGGTGCTTGCCGTCACCCACGTGAAGCGGCCAATCCGGGTCCAGTCCCCGCCGAACTCGACGTAGGGGCTGCGGAGCGGGCGCGGGGCGGATACGTTGCCCGTCCGGTTGTCAACGGTCTCGTTCCTCCCGGCGGTCTCGTACCGCGCGCGTCCGGTCTCGTTCCGGTCGCGGACGAAGCGGTCGTTGAGCCAGTTCGCAGCCGTGGGCGGGATCAGGTTGCCGACGATCGCCGCGAACTCGAGGAGGAGTCGCCGCGTCCCCGGGGCCTCGAAGTCCCAGCCCGTGATGTTCTGGTCCCACTTCAGGGAGTACCGCGCGACGGTCCCGCTCCGCGTGACGTTCCCAAGGCGCTCGGCGCCGAGGACCGCCGGCCGGAGCTGCGCCGTGTCGATCGTGATCTTCCACGAGGGCACGGTCACGTTGTCCACCTGCTCGAGGGCGGCCGTGAGATGGAACGCGAACCCGACATGATTGAGCACGTTGTCGCCGCGGGGCGTGACGGCGTTGTTCACGCCGATGTAGGGGAGGTTCTCCGCGGTCAGGTTGAACGACCACGAGCGACCCGTGTCGTCCCCGGCGGTCTGAATCGGACCCCGGGTCCAGGTCGTGCCCAAGCTCACCATCTTGGGGACCTCGTCCGTCTCCGCGAAGGAGGTGAAGTTCGCGCCGTCGAAGCCGCGCGTGTAGTTCCCCAGGTTGTCCCCGTCGAGGTCCCGGACCTCAACGAGGTCGAGGAGCTTCACCGCGTGGAGCGTCCAGTACTTCACGGGGACGTTCTCCGCGATTCGGCGCCCGTTCGCGTCGACGACCTCGGCGACGCCGAGGTACCGAGCCTTGAGGACCACGATGTGGATGTGGTTCGGGTTCGTCACGTTGCCCCACAGCACGCCAAACACGGCATCCTCGCCGAACTTGACGAAGAGGTAGTCTCCGCCTCCCAGGATCTCCGTGGAGCCCATCTCCTCGACGAGGCGGCCGCTGACGAACGTCCCCCCGCGCGCGGGCGGGGTGGCGGCGAGCGCCGCGAGGAGCAGAGCTCCGACTAGCACACTGACGAGGATCGTAGTCGATCGAGGGTGCACGGTGCGTCCCTCCGGCGGCGGGGCTCTGGCGCGGAAGGATAAAAAGCCCACGCTGCGAAATTCCATCGACGATAACGACCCGAGCGTGGATCACAGGAGACCGAGGCGCTTGAGGAGGGCGTCCGGCGCCCGCTCGGTCGCCTCGACGACGAGGCGGGACGGCAGGCCGGCCGCGCGTGCGATGAGGACCGCCTCGTCCTGCGTGATCAGGTCGCCGGGCGCGTGGGCGTCGGAGTCGACGATCGGCGTCGCCTTCGCCGCCTCCGTCGCGCGGGCCACATGCCCGTTCGCCGGTGCGTGTGCGCGACGACTCGAGATCTCGAGGAAGACGTCGTTCGCCTTCGCGAGGTCCGCTTCCTCCGCCGTGACGAGCCCGGGGTGGGCGAGGATGTCGACGTCGGGGTTCGATACCGCTTTGCGGTTCGTGCCTGCGGCGACGGGCTCGGACACCGTTTCGCCATGGACCACGACCATCTGCGCGCCTGCGCGGCGTGCGGCCCGGACCGCCTCGTCGAGCCGGTCCGGCGGCACGTGTGTGATCTCCACGCCAGGGATCGCGAGGATCCCCCACGACTTCGCGAGGTCGCAGTCCGCGATCTCCTGCCGGACGATCCACTCGATGTTCCCCAGGCTCACGTGGTCCGTGACCGCGATCGCGCGGTGCCCGAGGGCGACGGCGCGGCGGATGAGCTCGATGCCGAGGAGCTCCCCGTCCGTGAGGACCGTGTGGCTGTGGAACTCCGCCCGCTTCGAGGTCATTTCCGCCTCCGCTTCAGCTCGTCGGCGACGTCTTGGAACGGCACACCCTCCTGATACAAAAGGAGGAGGACATGGAACAGGAGGTCCGCGGCCTCGTGGACGACGCGGGAGTGCCCCTCCTCCTGGGAGGCAAGGATGAGCTCGATCGCCTCCTCGCCGAGCTTCTTCCTCAGGAGGCCCGGGTCCGCGAGGAGCTTCGCGACGTAGGAGCCCGGCGGCGCGTCGACCTGGCGTTGCCGGAACACCGCCCACAGCTCCTCGGGCAGCGACGCGGCGTGCGGGGGCTCCCCGAAGCATGTGTAGGCGCCCGTGTGGCACGCGGGCCCTTGCGGCCGGACTTTCGCGAGGAGCGCGTCCCGGTCGCAATCCCATGTGAGGGAGACGACCCTCTGGCCGTTGCCGGACTCCTCGCCCTTTCGCCAGAGCTTCCCGCGGGAGCGGGACCAGTAGTGCATCCAGCCCGTCTGCTCCGTCGCGTGCAGGCTCCCCTCGTTCCCCCACGCGAGCAGCAGGACCTCCCCCGTGTCTGCGTCTTGCGCGATGATCGGGAACAGGCCCTCCTTCGGCGTCGTCGGGTCCGTCAGGTCATGCCTCCCTTCGCACCCGGACGCCCCGCATCGCGACGTGCGCCTTGATCTCCCGTACCGTCAGGTCGCCGTCATGGAGCACGGACGCGACGAGCGCCGCGTCCGCGGTCCCGTCCCGGAGGACCTCAGCGACGTGCTCGGCGGATCCCGCGCCTCCCGACGCGATGATCGGCCGTCGCGTCGCGGCACGGAGTCGCCGGTACAGCTCGAGTTCGTAGCCCTGCCGCGTGCCGTCCCGGTCCATGCTCGTGACGAGCAGCTCCCCCGCGCCGAGGTCCTGGCCCGTCACGGCCCAGGCGACCGCGTCGAGGTCCGCGGGCGTCCGGCCCCCGTGGGTGTACACGCGCCAGCCGCCCGTCTCGCGCTTCGCATCAATTGCGAGGACAACGCACTGCGTGCCGAACTCCGCGGCGGCCTCCTGGATCAGCGCGGGCCGAGCGACGGCGGCTGTGTTGATGCCCGCCTTGTCCGCGCCGGAGCGGAGGAGGCGTCGGACGTCCCCCACCGTCCGGATGCCGCCGCCGACCGTGAGGGGGATCGTGAGCGTGGACGCGGTCTCCCGGACGACCTCCAGGAGGGTCTCACGGCCCTCGGCCGACGCGGACACGTCGAGGAAGACGATCTCGTCCGCCCCCTGGTCCTCGTACGCGCCCGCGGCGGCGACGGGCTCCCCGACGACCCGGAGGTCCCGGAAGCGCACGCCCTTCACGACCCGACCCGCGTCGACGTCCAGGCAGGCGATGATCCTCGGTGCAGGGCTCACAGGGACTCCTCCCATTCGACCCGGGCCTTGAGGGACAGGCTCCGCGAGGAGGGCTCGAGGGCCCGGGCGAGGGCGAGGCCGAACGCCTTGAACGTCGCCTCGAGGACGTGGTGCTCCTCGCCGGGTCGGAGCGTGAGCTCGTGGAACGTGAGGCGGGCCTCCGTGACGAGGGAGCGCAGGACATGCTCGCCCATCGAGGTCTGCGGGAGATCCGACCGGTAGTACGGCCGGTCGACGAGGTCGAGGGCCACGAGGACGAGGCTCTCGTCCATGGGCACCACGGCCTCGCCGAAGCGCGTGACGCCCGCCGCGGGGAGCGCCTTCCGGAGCGCGCGGCCGACGGTCAGGGCGACGTCCTCGCTGACGTGGTGGCGCTCGTCCCCCTCCGCGGCGACGTCGAGATCGATTCCCGCGTACCGGGCGAACGTCTCGAGGAGATGCCCCACGAGGGGGTCGGGGATGCGGCCGTCGAACCGCCCTTTCCCGCGCAGCGCGAGGGTGACCGAGACCTTCGTCTCCCGCGACGCGCGCCGCACGGTCGCGCGACCCGTCATGCCATCGCCTCCTGGGCCCGTTCGAAGGGGATCGAGCCCGCGAGGAGCGCCTTCCCCACGACAACGTGGTCGAAGCCCGCGGCGCGCAACGACTGGAGGTCCGCGAGGGTCGTGGCCCCTCCCGCAGCGATCCGCGTCCTCGAGCACCGCTCCACGAGATTGTCGCGGACATCGCCGACCCCGCCGAGCCGGCCCTCAACGGCGACGTTTGTGAACAGGACGCCCGCGAGCGGCACCCGGTTCGCGAGCTCGACGAGCCCGGCCGGGTCCGCGGACGTCCCGCGATTCCAGCCTTCGACGAGGACGCCCCTCTCGTCGCGGTCGAGGGCGAGGATGAGCCTCGAAGGGAAGCGGACGGCCATCGCCCGGAGCCATTCGGGCTCGCGGACGGCCCGGGTCCCGACGATCGCCCACGACGCCCCCGCGGCGAGCACGTCGCGGATCGCCGGCTCGTCCCGCAGGCCGCCGCCCGCTTGGACGGGGACTGTGACCGCGCGGAGGATCCGCCGGACGACGTCGCGGTTTTCCCCGCTCCCGATCGCCGCGTCGAGGTCGACGACGTGGAGGCGACGCGCGCCCCTCCGCTGCCACTCCCGCGCGAGGACCACGGGGTCGTCGGCGACGACCTCCTCCGTGCCGCGCTCGCCGCCCGTGAGGAAGACCGCGCGCCCGGCGAGGAGGTCGATTGCAGGGATCACGTCGATGGGACCACCCCCGACTCCCGGAGGAACCCGCGCAGGACCCCGGCGCCGACGCGGCCGCTCTTCTCCGGATGGAACTGGGCGCCGAACACGAGGCCGCGGCGAACGGCCGCGGCGAACGGTCCGCCGTGGTCCGCCGTCGCCACGACACCCTCGACATCCGGCGGCGCGGCGAACGAGTGGGCGAAGTACGCCATCGCTCCCTGGCCGACCGACGACAGCCATGGGTCGCCGTTCGTGCGGAGCGGGCTCCACCCCATGTGGGGCACGACGGCTGCGGAGAGCGCGCGTACGCGGCCCGGGACGAGACCCAGGCCCGCGCCCGGCCCTTCCTCGCTCGATTCGAAGAGGACCTGCATCCCCGCACAGATCCCGAGGACGGGCACGCCGGCGTCGACCGCCCGGAGGAGCGCCTCGCGGAGCGGCGCGAGCCCGTTGACGACGGAGGAGAAGGACGCGACCCCCGGAAGGGCGAGACACGCCGACGTCCGGACGTCCGCCGGGTCCCGCGTCACCCGCACGTCGGCCCCCGCGCGCCGGAACCCCTCCTGCAAGCTGAAGAGGTTCCCGGTCCCCGAGTCGACGAGGGTCACGCGCGCCATGCGGAGACCTCCTCCAGGGCACGCAAGAGCGCGTCGTCCTGGTCCCTCGTCCCGATCGTGATCCGGAGAGACCGCCCCTCCGCGCCCCCGGGCCAGTCGACGAGCTTCACGAGGACTCCGCGGTCGCGCAGCGCGTCGTGGACCTCCGCGCCCCGTCGAAGGGGACCGACGAACACGAAGTTCGCGCGCGAGGGCCAGACGGGCCAGCCACGCTCGCCGATGGCGTCCGTGAGCCGCGCCCTCTCCGTAGTCACGAAGGCGACCGCGCGATCGACGAACGCGCCGTCCTCGAGCGCCGCCAGGGCGGCGCGCTCGCTCCAGGCGCTCAGGTTGTACGGCATCCGGATCCGCCGCATCGGATCCAGGAGGTCCGGCGGTCCCAGCGCGTAGCCGACGCGGATCCCCGGCACGCCGTATGCCTTGGAGAAGGTCCGGGTGACAATCGCGCGCTCGTTCCCGGCGGCAAGGGAGCGGAGGTCCTGTCGGGCGAACTCCGCGTACGCCTCGTCGATGACCACGGGCGCGTCGACGCGGTCGAGCAGGCCCTCGAACGCAGCCCGAGGGAAGGCGGCCCCCGTCGGGTTGTTCGGAGACGGGACGAAGTACGCGTCCGCGCGGAGAGCCGCGAGCGCGTCAACGGGCAGCGTGTCCCGTGCGGGCACCCGGCGGACGTCGACCCCGCACGCCCTCGCGAAGTGGTCGTACATGCCGAAGCTCGGTTCGATCACTCCGATCGAGCCCCCTCGCGGCACGAGCGCGCGCATCGCCAAGTCGAGGATCTCGTCGGACCCGTTCCCGAGGAGGATGCGGTCCACCGGGAACCTCACGCGGTCGGCGATCGCGCGGGTGAGCGCGGGCGCGCCCGGCTCCGGGTACATGGCGAGATCCCACGGCGTCATCGCGCGCAGGGCGCGCAGGATCGCGGACTCGTTCAGGAACGGCGTCGTGTTCCGATCGAGACGGATCGGTGGCCTCGCAGTCGGGATCATCGCGGGACCTCCTCTGGGAGAGCGATCCGCGCCTCGAGGGACGCCACGTGAGACTCGAATCCTTCGGCACGCGCAATCCGCGCCGCGGGCCCGGAGAGGGCCGCCAGGTCCGAAGGGGCGACCTCGACGTACGTGACGAACCGGACGAAGTCGCGGACGCCCAGTCCCCCGCGCCACCGCGCGGAGCCGGCGGTCGGGAGGACGTGGTTCGTGCCCGCCGTGTAATCCCCGAGTGCGGCCGTCGTCCAGCGCCCGAGGAACACGCATCCCGCGTTCCGGACCGCGTAGAGGAGCGGCCGGGCGTCGCGGACGGCGAGGACGAGATGCTCCGGGGCGAGGCCGTCCGCGATTTCGACGGCCTGGGCCACGGACCGCACGCGGACGAGCCAGCCGTTCCTTCGAAGGGCCGCGAGGGCCTCCGGACCCCGGGGAACGGACTCCGAGCGTCGAGCGACCGCCTCGAGGATTTGGTCGACCCCGTTGCCGGCGACGAGCGCGACCGCCACCGCATCCGGATCGTGCTCCGCCTGGGCGAGGAGCTCCGCGGCGAGGAGGTCCGGCGGCAGGGAGCCGTCCGCGATCACGGCGACCTCGCTCGGGCCCGCGATCCCGTCCGTCGCGACCCGATCCTGCACGAGGAGCTTCGCTGCGCTCACGTACACGTTCCCGGGTCCGACGATCTTGTCGACGCGGGGCACGCTCTCCGTGCCGTACGCCATCGCGGCGACCGCCTGCGCGCCACCGGCGACGACCACGCGGTCGATGTCCGCGAGGGCGGCCGCGGCGAGCACGACGTCGGGCGGGAGGCCGGTCGCCCGTGACGGCGGGGTCGCGACGAGGACCTCGCGGACTCCGGCCAAGCGCGCGGGGATCCCGCCCATGAGGACGGTCGACGGGTAGCCCCGTGGCCCCGCCGGCACGTACACGCCGACCCGGTCGAGGGCGCGAGGCTGCTGGCCCGCGACGGAGCCGCCGGGGCCGATCGCCACTTCATATCCGACCGGCACCTGGGGCCGGTGGAACGCGACAATCTGTCGCGACGCGAACGCGAGGGCCTCCCGGAGCTCCGCGGGAATTCGATCGAGGGCGGACCGGAGCTCGTCACGCGAGAGCACGAGCCGACGGGGCTTCACCCGATCGAACCGTTCCGTGAGGGCGAGGAGGGCCGCATCGCCGTCACGCCGCACGGCATCGACGATTTCCCGCGCAGTGGCGAACGCTCGCTCCATGGACTCACGGTCGCGCGCGATCTTCGTGACGACGGATCCCGCGGGCAGGGCGGAGGCATCGAGGGTCCGCATCAGACCACCATCCGCTCGATCGGGACGACGAGGATTCCCGTCGCGCCCGCGTCCTTGAGGAGGGCGATCACGCCGTTCACCTCGTCCTCCTTAACGACGACGTGCATCGCGACCATGTCCTGTCGGCCGATGAGGTTCATGATCGTCGGGGCGGTGATGCCGGGCAGGAATCCGCGGACCTGGGGGAGCCGGTCGACGGGAACGTTCGCCATGAGGTACCGGCGAGACTCCGCTTCCACGACGGACTCGATCGCGGAGACGAGCTCGCGGATCTCCGACCCCTTCTCTTCGAGGCTCGCCGGGCTCGCGACGAGGACCGCGCGGGATTCGAGGATCACGTCAAGGATCCTGAGGTGGTTCATCCGGAGGGTCGAGCCCGTTTCCACGAGGTCCGCGACGAAGTCCGCGGCGCCGATGTTCGGCGTGAGCTCTGCGGCGCCCCGGACCTCGACGATCCGGACGTCGGTGCCGAGCCGGCGGAAGTACGAGCGCACGAGGTTCGGGAACTGCGTCGCAATCGTCGCGCCTCCGGGGATCTCCTTCGACGACAGGACGGTGGCGGCCTCCGGCGCCGCGAGGCACAGCTTGCAGAATCCAAAATTCAGGGGGAGCAGCCGCTCCACGCCGTTCCCCGCTTCCTCGAGGATGTCGAGGCCCGTGATCCCGACGTCCGCTGCGCCGCTCTCCACGTAGCGCGGGATGTCCCACGGGCTCGCGAAGAGGACCTGGTAGCGGCCCTTCCCCGAGTCGACGAGGAGCTTCCGGTCGTTCGCGTCGGGGATGCGCAGGCCGATCGCGCGGAGCAGCTCCGAGGCGTCGGGGGCGAGACGGCCCTTGTTCGGTATCGCGGTCCGGATCACGGCCATGACAAAACCTCCGGTCCGGCGACGGCGCGTCCGCTCGCCTCGAACGATGACACGAGAAGGGATGCGCGCTCACGCGGAGCCCGAAGAGCAGTCGACCTGCGCCTGGGCCGCATGAACGCAACCCCACGCTGCGACGACTGCTTGCATCGTAATTGCCCTCGACGCGCTGCTAGGATATAACGGTTTCCGTCGTCGGAAACGTGAACCCCCCTCAGGGGGCCGAAGCGTTTCGGAGGCCCAGCGGGGCCCCGTTCATCCGGGTCCCTCCGCGCGGGCATGCGCGTCGATCGCGGACGCGAGCACCTCCCCCATCGCGCGGTACCCTGCGACGTCCGGATGGTCCCCGTCGATCGTCGAGGCGAGCCGGTCGTAGCTCGCTGGATCCGCGACCGCGCGGTGGACGTCGCAGAACGCGAGCCCGCGGTGGCGGGCCGTGCCCTCGATCCACCGGTTCACCTTCCGGATCGCGCCGGACTCCCCCGCGGACGCGGAATTGTACGGGAGGATCGTCGCGGCGACGACCCGGACGCCCGAGTCGGCGGCCCGGTCGTACATCGCATCGAGGTTCTCCTGGACGAAGGACGCGGGCAGCCCCTGGTAGATGTCGTTAACGCCCGCGAGGATGATCACGTAGTCGGGCGCCTCGCGGAGCACGTCCCGCTCGAACCTCTTGAGGATCTGGTCCGAGCGCTCCCCGCTCACGCCGCGATTGAGGACGACCCAGTCCGGATGGGCCTTCGACATCCAGAACCCGTACTGGCTCTCCGGGTCCCCTGCCCCGTCCGGGGGCGACTCCAAGGGAGACCTGAACCCCGGCTCGCCTGCAGTGACGGAGTCGCCGAGGGCGACGATGCGCAACGTGCGCGCGGCCATGGGATCCTCGGGAGCGGACGCGGGCGGATATCCTTTGCGAGGCGCGGAGGGTGGGGATCACGGGAGGGACGCCAGGCCGGTCCGGCGCATGCCGACGAAGATCGACCGCGTCAGCGCCTGGAACGCCCGCTCGACGTTCTCCCCCGTCCTCGCGGACGTGAGCATATGGGGAGATCCCAGGGAGCCGGCGAGGCGAGCGAGCTCGTCCTCGCCGAACGCCGCCTTGTCCCGGAGGTCCGCCTTGTTCCCGACGACGCACCACGCCGGGTTCACCGTCACCTCATCCGCGAGGTCGACCCAGGAGAGGATCCCCTCGAGAGTCGCACGCCGCGTCACGTCGCACGCGGCGAGGATCCCTTGCGCGCCTGCGAAGTACGAAGCCCGGAGCGCCCCGCGGAAATCGGGCTCGCCCATGATGTCCCACACCTGCATGTCGACCTCGATTGTGACACCGTTCCCCGGGATCGTGATCCACATGAGCTTCTTCGAGACCTTCGTCCCGACCGTCGCGAGGTAGTGGTCGTCGAAGGCGTTCAGCACGAACCGGCGGATGAGGGACGACTTCCCGACGCCCTGGTCGCCAACGAGGCAGACCTTGAGCTTGAGACGTTCGTGTTCGTTCACGGCGTCCGAACCGGCGGCGCCTCCACGGGGCCGGCCGCCTACTTATCCGTTTCCCGCCCATTTTCGGGATTGAGTCCCCGGACTCCGGACGGCGACGGCGACCCCGAACCATTATCGGTTGCCCCGCGATGCACGGAGGGATGCCTCGGGCCGTCAAGCCCGGACGCAAGCGGGACGGCCGCCTGGGTCCGCCCGAGGGGTACCCGAAGGACCCCGAGCGATATGCGGATCCCGCGAACTGGAAGTACCCCGTCCACACGCCGTTCCACGCGCGGGCCGCGCGCAGGTACTTCAACAAGCCCGGGAACCGCGCGAAGTACACGCCGGAGGAACAGGCGTACATCGACAAGAAGATCAACGAGGCGCTCGAGCGGTTCGGCGTCGCCGTGAAGGTCCGAGGGGGCGAGGTCGAGGAGGAGGCGGGGATCATCCAGGCGGACGTCCCCCTGAACAAGGACATCGACCGGATGAGCCTCGAGGAGCTCCTCCTCGTCCTCCTCGGCACGAATCGCCTCGCGTCCGCGAAGGGGATCGACCCGACGCTCGTGAGCGTGGACAAGGAGACGGCGACCCTCCTCTCCGGCACCGTGAAGGCGTACTCCGTGCGGATCGACACCCAGGAACGGCGGATCGAGCACGACTGCACGGACTGGCGCTCGAACCGCGCGAAGGCCCGGCTCCTCTGCAAGCACCTCGCGCGTTCCTCTACCGCGTCGAGCCCTCGAACGTCCTCCGGCTCCTCCGGGAGCTCCTCCGGGAGCGGGACCACTGGACGTTCGAGTGAGCCCGGGGCACCCGGCAAGCTTTATCGCGCGGCGCGGCCATCCCGGCCCAGGACGAGGTGAGTTGGGGTGGCTGGTAGGGGCAGGAATCGGTCTGTGGGCTATATCGGGGCGCTGATTCTCGCGGGGGCGTTCGTGCTCTCGCTCCCCGTGAGCTCGATCACGTGGGGCGCGCTCGACACGGAGCATCCGTTCGTCGGGGCGATCCTCGCGGACCTGAGCCACGTCCGCCCGGACCTCGGGGTCATCGAGTGGTGCTCGGGCACGCTGATCGCACCGCGGGTGTTCCTCACCGCGGGACATTGCACGGTCGGCCTCGACGCGTGGGAGGTCCCGAAGGATAAGATCTGGGTCAGCTTCTCCCAGCCAATCTTCGGGCCCGACGCGGTCCTCTGGCCGATCTCGGACTACGTCACCCACCCGGACTACTGGTGGGGCTGGATGGCCGACCCGCACGACCTGGGCGTCGTGATCCTCCAGGACGCGCCGACGGACGTCGGCCTGGGCGTCGTCGCGCCTCCGGCGTTCCTCGACGGGCTCGCGGCCAGGGGGACGCTCAAGGGCACGTGGTTCGTGAACGTCGGGTACGGATCCGACGAGCAGGGCCGGGTCACGGGCTGGAGGGAGTTCTCCCTGTCCGAGTTCCGGAACCTGCACAAGGCGTGGCTGTACATGTCCCAGAACATCCACACGGGGAGCGGCGGGACGTGCTACGGCGACTCCGGCGGACCGACGTTCTACAAGGACGGCGCTGCGGAGTACATCGTCGCGGTCACGTCCTGGGGCGACGCGGCGTGCAAGGCGACGAACAACAACTACCGCGTCGACATCCCGAGCTCCCAGACGTTCATCGCGGACATGGTCAGGACGTACACGTAGGACGTGTCACTCCCGAGGCGCCTTCCGAGCGACGGACGCGGACGCGGCCGCCCGGGGCCTCGAGGCGATCAGGAACGCTGCGGTCGACACGACCGCGAGAACGACCGGCAGAGCGACGAGCCCGACCGCCTCGACGTCGGCGGGCAGCGACGCCGCGAACAGGATCGTCGGAACGGAGAGCGCGCCGAGGATCTCAGCGGAGGCTCCGAGACGCAGGAGACCGCGGGCGTCGCGCGCGCCGGGCGGTGCCGTGGCGGCGACGAAGATCGCCGCGAGGGAGAGCGCGGCGACGCCGCCTCCCGTCGCCGTTGCGAGGAGGCTCCCGGACGACGTTGACGGAAGCAGGGCGAACGCCACGAGGTGGGCCGCGATCGCGATCACGAACGCGACGAGGTACGGCCGCGGGCTCCCTCGCCCGCGCCACGGATCCTCCGCGAGGCGCGCGCCGTCGAGGACCATCCGCGCGTACAGGAAGAAGATGACCCAGATGGGCGCGGCGAAGAGAGAGAAGATCGCGTGGAGGATCGTCGCGAGTCCGTAGACGGGGACAAGGGCGCGCCACGCCGTCGGCCAGTCGGGGCCTCGTCGGGGCTGCGCGTCCATCGGGACCGCGAGCGGAACGCGGGCGGCCCCGATGAACCTTCCCGTTCACAGGCGACTGAAGTCCCGCGAAGCGGGGTCGCCGTCCTTCAGCCGCCGAGGGCCCTCTGGCTTCGGGCCGACGATCGGGAGGTGACACCCGGGACATTCCCCGTGGCCGTCGAGGCACGCCTGGCACAGCCAGGCGCCGCACGCGTGCCGCTGCGCGCCCGGCGCGTGGTGGGCATCGCAGGACTTCCCGTTCCCGTCGGGCGCACCCTTCGCGGGAGAGGATCGGACCGCGGCGGACATCGCCGCTTTCGGCCCGTGGGGCTCGGGGGCGCCGTCACGAGCCGGATCTGCGGCCTCCTCGGCCTCCTCCGCGTCCGGCTCCCCGTGGGGGACCGGCGCGGGCTTCGGATGCTTCCGCTTCGCCTTCCGCGACGCGGGAGTCGCCTGCTCTTCCGTCGTGATCGGGAACGCGCCGCCTTCGAATATCCTCAGGGAGGTCTCGAGCTTCTTCGCTTCGTACGGCCCGAGGCGGAGCTCGCGCGCGAGATCGACGAGGTTCCACTCCTCCTTCGGGAGGTCGAGCGCCTGCCGGATCAGGTCGTCGTTGTGCCATTCCGCGGTGGGCTCGAGATTCGCGTCGCGCACCCAATCGAGGTATCCCCAGACCGTCCGCGCCTCGTCGAGGTCGACGTTCGGGAGGGCCGAGCTCACGTCCGCGAGCCGGAGCTCGTCGAGGTCCTTGAACCGCGAGAGGACCGCCGCGCCCACGGCCTCGTACCGCCGGAGGTCGCCGGGACCGAGCCGCTCGGGCACGAGAGGCGCGGGCTCGTTCACGTACGCGATCACGGGATCGAGGAACTCGAGGGGCACGGAGCAGTACTTGAAGACCTCCTCGCGCGTCGCGGGGCGGGCCATCTGTCGCTCGTAACGGACGACCGCCTCCGCGAACGCCTCGATCCGTGCCTGCTGCGCCCGCTCTTCCGCGGTCGCCTTCCCCTGCGCCGCGGCCTCGTAGCCGGGGTCGAGCGCGAGGGCGTTCTCGAAGCATCGGAGGGCGTCCTCGTTCCGCTTCAGGTGGAGGAGGGCGATCCCCTTCGAGTTCCAGTATGCCTTGTCGCGGGCGTCGAGGCGGATCGCGCGATCGTACGACTCGACCGCGGCCTCGTAGTTCCCCGCGCGCTCCTCCGCGAAGCCGCGCATGTACCAGAGCGCCTTGTCGTCCGGCCGGGATGCGGTCGCGTGGGAGAACGCGACCGCCGCGTCCCCGAACGCCTCGAGCGTGATGTGGACGAGACCCTTCCCGCGCCACGCCTCCTCGTGCTCCGGGTCCGCGGCGACGGCCTTGTCGTACGCGGCGAGCGCCTCCTTCGGGCGACCGAGGGCCGTGAGGGTCTCCCCCGTCCAGGCAAGGAGGGTCGGATCCTCCGGGTGGCCCTTCGCGGCGAACTCGAGCGCCTCCAGGGCGTCCGGGGCGCGGTCCGTCTTCAGGAGACAGAACCCCTTCGTCCGATGTGCGGCGAAGTTGTTCGGGTCCTTCGCGAGGACGGGAGCGAGGCACGACATCGCGTCGTCGTAGTGGGCCTGGGCCGCGAGGCACATCCCCTTCCCGTTCAGGAAATCGAGGTTCTCGTGCTCGAGGACGAGACCGTCCTCGAACGCTCGCAAGGCGTCGTCGACGCGTCCGATCTCGAAGAAGACCCGGCCGCGCTGCGCGATCGCGAACCGGTCGCCCGGGTTCAGGGAGAGCGCGTGCTCGAACGCGGCGAGGGCATCCGGCCTGCGCCCGAGGCGGAGCAGCATCGAGCCCCGCTCGTTCCATGTGTGGCGGTCCATCGGGTCGACGCGAGACGCGTGGTCGAGGACCTCGAGTGCCGCGTCGGCCTTCCCCAGGCGCTCGAGCGCGCCCGCTTTCTCCCGCAGGGCGTCCATGTCCCGCGCGTCGAGCTCGAGGAGGCGGTCGCAGGTCTCGATCACGGCGCGGTGCGAGTCCTGGGCGATGAGGAGCTCCCGCTTGAACCGGAGCAGGTCCGCGCGCTCGGGGGCGAGGGAGGCGGCACGGTGGATCGACGCGAGGGCGTCCTTGGCCCGGCCCGCAGCCCGCGCAAGGCGGGCCCGGCGGACCCACGCCTCCGACGACTTCGGGCCGATCGCCGTGAGGCGCTCGCTCGCCTCGAACGCCTCCGTCGTCTTGCCGAGCGCCTCGAGGGCGTCGACCTGGCCCCGGACCCCGTCCTCGTTCCGTGGCTCCTTCGCGAGCACGCGCGCGAACGCGGCGAGGGACTCCTCGTACCGATGGAGCTCCAGGAGACACGATCCCTCGCGGAGCCAAGCGGGCGCGAACCCGGGCTCGAGCTCAGCGGTGCGGTGGTACGCGGGGATCGCCTCCTCGTACCGCTTGAGGGACTCGAGGGACGTCGCCTTTCCGAACCAGGACTTCGAGTCCTTCGGGTCGAGCGCGAGGGCGCGGTCGAACGCGGCGACACTCTGCTCGAGGCGCTGCGCGCCCTGGAGGGACATCGCGTACACGTACCACGCCTTGCGGTCCTGCGGAGCGTACCGCGTCGCGCGGTCCGCAGCGTCTGCGGCGCCGGGGTACGCCTTGAGGCGATAGAGGGCGCGCGCCTTCTCGCGCCAGAGGTCTGCGGCCGCGGGGTTCGCCTCGAGCGCGGCGTCGTACGCCGTCACCGCGTCCTCGTAGCGCTCGAGGGCGAAGAGGAGCCCGGCCTTCCTCGACCACGCGCCCGCGTGGCGCGGATCGAGGCGGAGGCCGTTCTCGTACGCGGAGAGCGCCTCCGTGCGCTGCTCGAGCGCTTCGTGCGCTTCGCCCTTCGCGAGCCACGTCCCGAGGTCCCGGGGGTCCCGCGCGAGGATGTCGTCGCACGCCCGGAGGAGCACTTTCGGGTTCTTCGAGAACCGGAGGGCGTCCCGCTGCCCGCGCTTCGCCTCGAGGTCATCCGGCTGGAGCACGAGCGCCTGGTCGAACGCCGCGTACGCGTCCTCGGCTCGCCTGAGCGCAAGGAGAGCGCGGCCCCTGTCCTTCAGGGCGCGGAGGTTGTGCGGCTGGAGCGAGAGGATCGCGTCGCACGTCGCGATCACGTCGGGCCACCGGTCCGAGGCGAGGAGGAGCTGGCGCTTCGCGTCCAGCCCGTCGTACGAGCGCGGCTCGACGGCGAGGAACTCGTCGAGCGCGAGGAGCGCCTCGCCCCTCCGGTTCATCGCGAGGAACGCCTGGGCCCTCGCGTACAGGGCGAGCGCGTGCCGGGGCTCGGACGCGAGGATCTTCCCCGCCTCCCGGACCGCGTCCTCCCAACGCGCGAGCGCGCGGAGCGCTTCGAGGCGTCCGACGCGGGGCTCCGGAGCCTTCGGCGCCGCCGCGATCGCCCGGTCGTACGAGGCGAGCGCCTCCAAGTTCTTGTGGATTCGCCGCTGGAGCTCCCCGCGCGCGGTCCAGACCGCCGCGTCGCCGTCGCGGATCCGGAGGGACTCGTCGTAGGAGCGCAAGGCCTCCTCCGTCCTCCCGGCGGCCCCGAGGACGTCCCCGCGGAGCTTCCAGGCGTCCGGGTCCGATCCGTCGAGCTGGAGGACGCGGTCGAGACACCGGAGCGCCTTGTCCGGCGCGTTCGTGGACAGGTAGAGATGCGCCTTCCCCTCGAGGGCGTCCCGGCGGTCCGACGCGAGCCGGAGCGCGCGGTCGTACGCCTCGTGCGCGTCGTTGAACTCCTCCCGGCGTCGGTGGGCATCGCCCTTGCGGACCCACAGGTCGACGTCCTGGGGCACGAGAGCGAGGATCCGATCGTAGCCCTCGACGTCGTCGGGGTCGAGGTTCACGACCTGGACGTACGCGCGAATCGCCTCCGGTCGTTGACCGAGCGCCGCGTGCGCGTCCCCCTTGTGCTCCCAGACGAACTTCGCGCGGGAGTCGAAGCGCAGGGCCGCGTCGTAGTACGGGATCGCCTCGGCGGCACCGCCGCGGCCGAGGAGGATGTCCCCTTGAACGCCGAGCGCCCGGCCGTTCGACGGGTTCAGGGTGAGCGCCTGGACGACCGCGGTCGCCGCGGACTCCGCCTGTCCGAGGGCGAAGAGGCCCCCGCCGATCCGCGCGTACGCCTCGGACCATGCCTCCTCCCGCGTCCGGGCCGATCCTCGGCTCGACTCGAGGAGGTTGAGGGCACGGAGCCACGCGGACGCCGCGCGTTGCATCCGCCCCGCCTGCGCGAGGGCGTCCGCCGCCTGGGCGAGCCGGTCGACCTTTCCGAGAACCCGTCCTTCCTTGTCCGAGAGGCCGGGGAAGAGCGCCATGCCTGTCATCCCATCCCTGGAGCACGCCGACGAACCGGCGTGTCAGACAGGTGGCCGACATGGGGGAAGGGAGCTTTATAGCTGTCGCAAGGAGGAGACGACCGCAGGTTTGTCAACGCGGGATCCGTTCGGACGGCGCGGATAAATACGCGCTCCTCCATGGGGAGCCGACAAACGTCAGACCAGGGATGGGACATCCGATGGCGACGAAAGGCCCAGTCAACCCAACGCGGCTCCGGAAGCAGACAAGGGAGTGGCTCTCGGCGCACACGATCGAGGACGTGCGCGAGATCGCGCAGGACCTGGAGAACGCGGGCGAGGACGTCGGCGATCTCCTTGAAGCCCTCGACGAGCTCGAGGCCGTCATCAGCGACACGCCAGCGGGGCATGGCCGGGCGAAGGCGCACGCGTGATCCGTCACGAGCCGAGCCAGAAAGCGATTAATCGGAGCGCGGTTCTACCCTTCCTGCGCGTGGGTAGTCTAACGGTAGGACGCCGGCCTTCCAAGCCTGCGACGCGGGTTCGACTCCCGCCCCACGCATCCCGGCGTGCCCGAGCGTCGATCCGAACCGTCTTAATGAGATTCAAACAGTCAGACGAAGCCTTCATGGCCGGAGCCGCCCACGGCGTTCTCGATGGGCTCGACCTGCCCGGCCTGCGGTGAACGTTCCGGCGTCCCGATCTTCTGGGGCTATCCGTCACCGGACTCCATGGATTCCTTGTTGAAGGCCGTGAAACGCGGCGAGGTCGAACTCGGCGGATGCCTCGTGACGGGGGACGACCCCGACACCGCGTGCGCCGCGTGCGGCCACCGATGGCACAAAGGCCGCGCACGTCGCCGAAGCGAAAAATAGATGGGACCCGCGGGGCAAGGAGGCGACCCGACCCCGCGGATCGAGATGGGATGGATGGGTTGATCGTCAACCGTCATCGTCGGACACGTCGAACTCGAGCGCACATCCGTACGAGGCGTAGACGTCCTGCCAGCTGAAGTGGTCTCCCGTCATCATGTCGTCCACCACGGTCATGTCCGCCGCGTTGTCCACGGGACTCCGAAAGAGGGGGGCGTATAAAGTCCGGACCGCGGGAGGGGTGGGTGAAAGTACTCGGCTGGAGGAGTGAAAGTACTTCAGGTCGGTTGCCGCCAGACGGGCCGAGAGCGGGTCAGCGCATCGTGAGACTCTCGAATACTCGACTCGCGAGGACCGCACAACCGCCGGCAAGCGGCAGGAACCCGAGTCCCGGCTCACCCGCCCAGCCCAGGCCCACCGCGAGAACGACACTGACGATGAAGGACACGAGGACGCGAGAGGGACGGATCGTCTCGACGAACACGACAAGGAACCCGAAGGCAACGAAGAAGACGACCGCCGCGTAGACCGCGGCGGCGGCCAAGTCGGGCAGGAGCGCCATCGCCCGTGGCCGGGAACGGACGCGGCTCGCTTAAGCCTTCGGAGGGACGACGTGCCGCACGTGGACCGCCTCGCCGCGGTCCGCGTCGAGCATCTCGCGCCAGGCCATCCGCGCGGTCCCGACCGCGCGCACGTCCCCCGCGTGCCGCACGGCAACCTCGTCCCCGACGCGGATCTCCCTAGAGGCATCCGTCACGCCGACCGCGAAGACGTTCCCCTTGGGGACGAAGTCCTCGATCTCGACGCAGTAGGCGTCCCGTTCCGACAGGACGCGACCGCCGTCGAGGGTCAGGGAGAACATCCCGCGCTCCGTGTGCATCGCGACCTGGACGCCGCCGCGGATCGCGCGGACGTCGGGGAAGCGCCCCTTGAACGTCGCTCCCTCGACGAGGGCGAGCCCCGCGTCCCCGAACTGGAAGCGCGCGAGGTTCGACATCTCCTCCGCGAAGCGCCGGGCGCCAGGGACGCGGTCGAAGGCGCCTGCGAGGTCGGAGAGGGTGCGCGTGAGCGCGGCGAGCGCCTCGTCGGATGTCGGCCGGGACTCCGACGGGACGAAAACCTGGGGAAGGGCCGCCCGCACGATCGGCGCCTCGGCCCCGAGATGCGCGACGACCGCGTCGTACTCGTTCGCGGCAACGAACGTGTGGAGGTCGTCCGCGACGACCGCGGCCTCGTCCCGGCTCCAGTCCCCCGTCACCGGAATGTCGTACGCGCGCGCGGGATAACATCGCTCGAGCTCCCTCGGGATCAGCCCGAACGGGGACGTCACGATGACCTCGTGGACGACGGAGGGACGCGCGGAGGCGAGGATCGCCTCGCGGAACTTCCGGTGGCTCCGGCTCGCGGAATACGGCTTGCGCGCGGAGCACGGAAGGAGCAGGAGGACCCTCGCGGACGGAGGCTTCGCGTAACGCTCCCGCACGCGGTGGCGGAACCGGACGACCTCGGGGCGGGTGAGGGACGACGCGGAGTACGCGAGGATCTCGCCTCCGGTCACGGGCGTGTACGTCTCGAGGAGGTCATGGTGGCGGAGGTCGAAGTGCCGCAGAACGGCGGTGTTCCACGGGTCGTTCGCGAGCCGCTTCTCCGCGAGCTCTCGGAACCGGCCGTGGGCGAGGTGGCTCCGCACGAGGAGCAGCTCCCGGTAGAGCGCGCGCTCGTTGTGCGCGAGGAGGTCCTCGCCGCCGGCGCACGCCGGGCAGGCGCACGCGGCGCGGAGGTCCGCGCGGTCGGGGTACGCGCCGTCGGGCGTGTGGAACACCCCGCGGGCGCTGTCGAGGACGATCCGGCTCGAGTCCACGAGGTCCACGCCCGCGTAGACGAGGGCAGCGAGGTTCTCCGGCGCAGCGACCCCGAAGACCCCGAGCGGCGTCACCGGGCCGAGCGCCTCCCGGGCGCGGGCCATCGTCGTGACGAACGTCCGCGGGTCCCGGAGGTACTCGGGGCCGTTCGCGAGGACGACCGCGTCCGCGGAGGCCGCGGCGGCGAAGTCCGCGCCCGACGTGACGACCGCGAGGTCCCCCAGGAGGAACGGCGTGGGGATCTCGAGGTCCGCGACGGAGAGGGGGACGGCCTTCGTCGCCGGCAGGTCGTCGGGGTCCTCCGGCGGCCGCTCGGAGAAGAAGCTCCCGCTCACGCGGATCTGCAGTCTCGGGTCCGTCGTGCGTTCTGCGACGAGGAGCGCCTCCGCGTACTCGGGAGCCGCACGATGCGGCCGGTGGACGGACAGGACCGTCGGGGTGCGGATCTCGCGGCCACCGCGGATCCAGGTTCCTGTCCGGCCGAGGCCGCCGCGATCCAGGATCTCGAACATCGGGTCGCGCGCGGATGCGCGGGGCGGGCATAAAGCCGTCGGCTCACTCGAGCAGGACCATGTTCCGCTCGATGTACGCGAGCTGCTTCGGGTCGAACGCGCGGTCATCGAGGCTGAGCAGGAGGAGCGCGCGGCGGATCGCGACCTGCTCGTTCACGTACTCGAGGAATTGGAGGATCCGCTGGAAGTCGTTGCTCATCATGAGATACTCGATCCCGTCGAGGAGGATCACCGCGCGCGCCTCGTCGGAGACGAAGTTCCCGATCAGGTTGCTCAGGCTGTTCAGGTTGTGCGGATCGACGTAGTCCTTCCCGAGGGTCGTCGAGAGCCAGACGACGCGGATCTCCTTCCCCGCGTGCGTCCGATCGACGTGGTTCGGATGCTGCCGCGTGATGAACATCGGGCGGAACCCGAGCTCGATCGCGCGCCGGAAGTGCGCGAGTGCCCGCTCGGGCTTGCGCTCCTTCAGGAGGTAGGACCGGCCCTCTTCGAGGTCCCGCTTCTTGCCGAAGAGAAGGGACCGGAGGAGGTCGTCCTCTCCTGAGGCGATAAGGAGCGGCCACAGGTGCAGCCGCATCGGAACCGCGTTGCCATCCGGAGAACCGCTCTTATACGTTGGCCCGAGAGAATCGTGCCTGAAACTCACCGCGGCCTCGTCGCGTCGAACGAGGCGACGGACGCGTTCCGGAGCACGCGGTAGTCGCGCGCCGCGTCGGGCTTCGCGACCGCGAGGACGCCGAGGATCGTCCCCGAGGCCCGCGGTCGGAGATCGAGCTCGTCCGCGACGAGGCCATGCCGTCCATCGTCGCGGAGATCGACGACCTCGAGGCTCGCGGGCCTCGCCGCGACGAGGACGACGCATCGCGGCGCCCCGGGCGCGCGGTACACCGCGAAGCCGTCGTCCGCGGCCGTCCAGCGGGACCAGCCCGCGTCGCCCCACCGCCGGGACCCGAGCCGCTCGAACTCCGCGTCGAAGATCGGCTTCCTGTTCAGCCCGAGGAACGCCCAGAACCCCGCCTTGAGCTCGAGGCGGTCCCGGGAACCGTTCCGCGCGGTCAGCAGGAACGCGACGAGCGGGCTGCCCGGCCGCGTGAGGTACTCGAGCTCGATTCGGAGGCCCTTCGGGAGGTCCGATGCCCTCGTGTCCGCGACGAGCCTCACGCCGGACCACGTCCCCCGGGACGCGCCCCGGATCCGGAAGCGCTCCCGGTACAGGTTCCCCGGCCAGTCCTCCGTGAACGCGAACGGGGAGATCCCGCCGTGGAACGGACGGAACCACGAGAAGGACCGCGGGGTGGGATACGAGGAGACGAGGAACTCCTTCCCGCCTGCGCGCAGGGAGGTCAGCGAGCCTCCATGCGCTGTCGACGCAACGAAGCGGAGCGCGCCGTTCGCGACCGCTCGCTGTCGCGGGGGTCCGGAGGCGGAGACGCGTCCGCGTCCGTCCGTGCTGAGGATCGGGACGTCCCACGAGCGGACGGAGCCGGGGGACTCGAGGACGAAACGACCCGTCGCCGGCCCGACGGGCAGGGCGGGGACGCGCACGTCCCGGGTCCAGGATCTCCCGATGTCCAGGTTCCCGACGCGCCAGCGAGAGGCCTTCGCACCGGGGACCTCGAACCGCGCGGTGCCGGACGCCGGTCGACGCCGCTCGTTCCGCAGGGTCGCGCGCAGCCGGGCCGCGGGGCTCGCGAGGACGAGCCCCGGATCGAGCTCGAGGCGGAGGGAGCCCGTCCTCGCCGGCGCGTCCTCGACCCGCCGGCCGGACGCCTGGGCCCAGAGGGCGCGGACCTCCCTCCAGTCCCGCGTCGCGAGCAGGAGGACGGGGTCGAACTCCCGCCGCTCCCCCGGCCGGAGGCGGCCCTCCTTCGCGGACCGCGGGAACCAGAGGGGCGAGACCCACGGGCTGATCTCGATCTCCGCCCGGCGGGAGCGAGGGGCTGTCCACACGACCCCGTAGCCGCACTCCTCGTCCGCGATGTGGATCCAGTCCTCCGCGAGGAGGCGGTCGAGCGGCACGTCCTTCCGCGTGTCCGGCCACTCGTTCTCCATCGCCGCCTCCGTTGACACCCCGAGCCGGGTCGCGAACGTGATCGCAGGATGGTCGATCCCGCGCTCGATCTCCGTCGCGAGCCGGACGTCCTGGGCTTCGCGGCCCCGGTTCTCGACCGCCCGCCGATCCTCGATGAGCCGGTCGGACAGGAGACGCCAGCGCGATTCGACGACGATCCCCGGACGCCGCCGGAGCGCGACGGTCCGGACGATCTCCGGCACCCCGTCGGACGAGATCCGGCCGCGCCAGCGGGTCTTCTCCACCTCCGACGGCCAGAAGGGGGGACCGACATCGGACGCGAGGGAACGGATGAGCGCGGTGTCGTCCCGCGTGCGGAGGGACCCGAAGCCGCCGAGGTCATCCGACGCGAAGCGGAGCGCCGCGCTCTCCAGGATGAGCGCCTCCCCATCCCGGTACCCGACGGTTCCGCCCGGCGGAAGGCACGGGAGGGCCACGGTCTTCGAGACGTCCACGCGCCCCCCGCGGAAGCGGACCCGGAGGGGGACGGCACGCGCGCGGGGGTCCGCGTTCGTGAGGTCGATCGCGACCCGTCGGGATCCGCCCTTCGAGAGGCGCAGAGGGACCCGGTCCGGACGGGTCCGAAGGCCCCGCCCGCGGATGCCGAGGATCCCCCGGATCCGGCGGCCCGTTCCGTTCCGGACGACGAGGACGATCCGCGCGGACCCCGGGGCGGGGATCTGCGTCCGTCCGTCGAGGGCGATCGACACGGCGGGCTTCGCCCGGAAGCCGCTCCTCAGCCGGATGACGTGGTCCCCGACGACGACCGCGGTCTCGACCGCGGCGGACGCCCACTTCTCCGGAGGGTTCCGGAAGCCCCGACGGACGTGGATCGTCCCGCGGACCTCCCGGGATGCGCCGGGCGCGAGGCGGACCGGGCGGGGCGTCGACACGCGCACGCCCGCGGGCGCCGTCGGCTCGAAGCGCACTCTGACCGGCATGCGGGACTTGTTCCGCGCGAACCAGCGGACCTCCCGGTGCTCGCGCTCGACCGCGCCCTTCGGGATCCACGCCTCGACGCGGAGGGACGCGTCTTCGAAGGCCATCACGCCCCGCGCGCTCCGGTCGATCGCGACCTCGAGGCGCGCCCGACCCGCGCGGAACCGGTACACGAACGCGTCCGTCCCGCGGACGTCGTCCTCGTCGAAGTCCCGCTCGACGTCGACGTGGAAGCTCGAGCTCCAATCCCGCTTCGCGAAGAACGCCTTCGCGGGCTCGTACCGCAGGATCAGGGGCACATAGTTCTGGAGGTACGCGTGGGACGCGGGCACCCACATCCACCCGAGGCGTTTGTACAGCGGCCTCGCCTTGTCGTTCCCGGGCCACGTGTGGAGGTCGACCCGGTCGTACCCGAGGGCGACCGTCCGCTCGATCGCCTTCCGGAGGAGCGCCTTCCCGACGCCCTTCCCCTGGTAGCGCGGGTCGACGTTCAGCCACTGCACGTACGTCGCGTCCGGGGAACCCCACCACTCGAACATCCGGGCGTAGCCGATCGGGCGCCGACCCTCGAGGGCGAGGAACCGCCCGAGGGACGCCTGGCGGCGCTCCCACTCGAGGGCCTCGGGGACCGTCTTCGGCCGGAGCCGCACGAGACCTGACGGCCACCCGGCGTCGCTCGCGTTCCAGAGCTCCGCGAGGAGCCTCGCGTGGCGGGGGGTCCACTCGATGATCCGCATGGAGGGACGCGGCGATGGCCTTCCCCGCCAAAAAGGTATGGGACCGCGCGGCGCGGGGGCCCTCCGGGGAGCGGGCGCGGGGATCCGCGGCGTGGTCTGTTCCCGGGTCCGCGCATGGAGACGGGGCGCGACCGTAGCCTCAGCGCTGAAGGGCCGAGATCGTCGTCTCCCGGATCCCGCGGAGATCCTCGTCGACGCGGGCGAAATACGCCTCGCACCGGCGGAGGGCGTCCGACCGGGTGCGCGCGGCGTGCGCGGGGCCCACGTACTCGTTCACTTGGACCCGACGGCCCCCGCGGGTCTCGTAGTGCCAGAAGTAGATGTACGGACGCCCGCGCACGTGCGCGACGTAGGTCCCACAGCCGACCTGCACGCCACCGGATCGTGTTATAGTTATTTAACTATAACCGAGGGATGGGCGGACACGCGCGTCCCCGGTCTCTTCGATGCGCCGCGGGTCCGCCTCGCGCCTCCCGGAAAGCTTTATTCAAGCACACCCGCTTGCCGCGGCACATGGCCCGTCCCACCGTCGGCCTCCTCGGCGGCTCCGGTCTCCGCGACCGCTCGGTCCTCGAGGACGACGAGCCCCGCGCTCTCGAGACCCCGTACGGGAGCCCGAGCGACGCGCCGCGGATCGGCCGGCACGGGAGCCGAACGGTCGTGTTCCTCCCGCGGCACGGGAAGGGCCACCGGACGCCCCCCCACCGGATCAACCACCGCGCGAACCTGTGGGCGCTCCGGGAGCTCGGGGTCACGCACGTCCTCGCGACCTCGTCCACGGGTTCCCTGCGGAAGCCGATCGCGCCGGGGACCTTCGTCGTGCCCCACGACTACGTCGGCTTCTGGAACGTCCCGACCTTCCACGACGAGGAGGTCGCCCACGTGACCCCCGTGCTCGACGACGAGCTCCGCGCGGTCCTCGTCCACGCGGCGAAGTCCGAGGGCCAGAACGTCCGGACGAAGGGCGTGTACGTGCAGACGACGGGGCCGCGCCTCGAGACCGTCGCGGAGATCGCGTTCTTCCGGACCCTCGGGGACGTCCTCGGGATGACGATGGCCTCGGAGGCGACGCTCGCGACGGAGCTCGGCCTCCGGTACGCGAGCCTCTGCTCCGTGGACAACTTCTGCAACGGGATCGTCGACCGCCCCTTGACCTTCGCGCAGATCCAAGAAACGCAGCGGCGGAACGCCGTCGCCGTGAGGGCGATCCTCCGCAGGGCCGTGGAGCTGATCCCGTGACGAGCGTGCTCCTCAAGGATGTCCAGCTCGACGGGGAGACGACCCACGTCTACGTCTCCGGGAACCGGATCGAGGAGATCGGGAAGAAGCGGGAGGCGGACACGGTCCTCGAGTGCAAGGGGAAGGTCGCGCTCCCCGGGATGGTGAACCTCCACACGCATGCGGCGATGGCGCTGTTCCGCGGGTTCGCGGACGACGTGAGGCTCCAGGACTGGCTCGAGCGGAAGATCTGGCCGCAGGAGGCGAAGATGACGCCCGACGACGTCTACTGGGGCACGAAGCTCGCGTGCCTCGAGATGATCAAGACGGGCACGACGACGTTCAACGACATGTATTTCCACATGGACCACGCCGCGAAGGCCGTGAAGGAGATGGGGCTCCGCGGGTTCCTCGCGGAAGGCTTCATCGACCTCGGGATCGCGAGCCGGGCGAAGGAGCAGTTCAAGCAGGTCGACGAGGTGAACCGGAAGATCGAGGGGATGAAGCTCGAGCGGATCACCCCCGTGCTCGGACCCCACGCGATCTACACGGTCTCCGAGGACTCCTGGCGCCGGTTCGGGGACCTCGCGGACAAGAAGGGATTCATGACGCACACGCACCTGTCCGAGACGAAGCGCGAGGTCGAGGAATGCGCCGCGCGCTACGGCGGGCGGCCCGCGGCGTATCTCGAGAAGCTCGGGATCCTCGCGCGCAGCACGATCGTCGCCCACGGATGCTGGCTCGACCCTTCGGAGATCGAGCTCCTCGCGCGGTCCGGCACGAAGGTCGCCCACTGCCCTGTGTCGAACCTGAAGCTCGCGGCGGGCCAGGTGATGCCCTTCCCTGCGCTCCACGAAGCGGGCGTCGTCATGGGCCTGGGGACGGACGGCCCGGCGAGCAACAACAGCCTCGACATGTTCGAGACGATGAAGGTCGCCGCCCTCATCCAGAAGTTCGCGCACAACGACCCGACCGTCCTGCCCGCGAAGGAGGCGTTCGAGCTCGCGAGCCTCGGCGGCGCGCGGGCCCTCGGGATCGACGCGGGTCTCGTCGAGGCGGGCCGGCTCGCGGACATCCTCGTCGTCGACCCGAAGCGCGCCGAGCTCACCCCGCGCCACGACGACCTGAGCAACTGGGTTTACAGCGCGCACGGGAACGTCGTCGACACGGTGATCTGCGACGGGCAGGTCCTGATGAAGGGGCGGCGGGTGAAGGGCGAAGGGGAGATCCTCGAGAAGGCCGCGGCCGTGGCGCGAGACCTCGTGACGCGGGAGTGAGCGGTTGGCCCTCGAGAAGCTCCGCGCGAGCCTCGCGGACGTCCCGGTCGTCCGCTTCGGGGACTACGAGTACTTCGTCCACCCGATCACGGACGGCATCCCCCTCGGGCGCCCGGAGGTCCTCGAGGAGGTCCTGGACGGGATTGCGAAGCTCGGAAACTGGTCGCGCTGCGACAAGATTGTGACCGCGGAATCCATGGGCTTCCCGCTCGCCGCGGGACTCTCCCTCCGGGTGCGCAAGCCCTACGTCTTCGTGCGCAAGCGGCAATACGGGCTCCCGGGCGAGGTCTCCCTCAAGCAGGCGACGGGATACTCGAAGACGGACATGTTCATCAACAACATCCTCCGGGGGGACCGCATCGCGTTCGTCGACGACGTGATCTCGACGGGCGGCACCCTCCGCGCGATCGTGACGGCCCTCCGACGGATCGGCGCCGAGGTCGTGGACGTCCTGATCGTATTCGACAAGACGAAGGAGAAGGCGCGCCTCGAGAGGGAGCTCGGGCTCCGGATCCAGACCCTGATGCGGGTCGAGGTCGTCGACGGGAAGCTCGTCGAGCGTCCCTAGGGCGGCCGCGGCGACCCGGACGACGCGCGCTTCGCCGCCTCCCGCTCCGCGGCGACCGCGAGGAGCGCGCGACGGAACAGGGGCGCGGGGAGCACGCTCACGACGATCATCACGAGTACGATCACGCTGAACAGGCCGTCGGACACGACGCCTGCGGCGAGCGCGGTGGACGCGACGATGAGACCGACCTCGCCGCGCGGGGTCATCCCCCAGCCGACGGCAACGGACTCGTTGCGGGTCATCTTCGCCCAGCGCGCGGGGATCGCGCAGCCGACGACCTTCGTCACGATCGCGAGGACGGTCAGGACCGCCGCGAAGAGAAGGAGCGCCTCCGCACCCGTCTGTACCGCGGGAAGGTCGACCTGAAGGCCGAGGGAGATGAAGAAGACCGGGGTGAACACGGCTCCCAGGTACCCTGCCCCCTCCCTGAAGTCCTCCCGCAGCGGGGTCGAGGCGAACATCGATCCCGCGAGGAACGCGCCGACGATCGCGGAGAGGCCGATCACCTCCGCGACGAACGCGTACAGGAACGCGATCGCCATCGCGACGATGAACCCGCCATGCCTGAGCCCGAGCCTCAGCCCCGCGACCTGGATCCGCACGACGATCCGGCTGAAGAAGTACATCCCGACGAGGATCCCGGCCACGATGAACGCGACCGCCGTCCCCACGAGGAGCGCGAGGCGAGGGAGGTCAAGCCCTCCGCCGCTCGCCCCGACGACGACGGAGAGGACGAGAAGCCCGAGGATGTCGTCGACGACGGCCGCGCCCATGACCGTCTGCGCGACGTCCTCGCGCATGAGACCGAACTCGAGAAGGACGGCGGCAGCGATCGCGGTGCTCGTCGCGACCAGGGTCGCGCCGACGAACAGGGCCATCATCATGCGGTCGCCGTTCGGGCCGGCCGCCGCGTCCGGGAGCATGTAGTACGCGGCGAGGAAGCCCGCGATCAACGGCAGGGTCACACCCCCGAGGGCGACGAGGAAGTTCTTCCTCGTGTAGATCGCACGGAAGTCGCTCTCGAGGCCGATCAGGAAGAGCAGGAAGATCGCGCCGAGGGCCGCGAACGTCGCGATGAGCGCCTCGTCGAACAGCCGGATGCCGAAGACGCCGAGGACCGTGGGCCCCAGTACGACCCCGATCGCGATCTCCCCGACGATCGTCGGCTGGCGGAATCGCTTGATCGTGAAGTGGCTCGCGGTCGCCACGACGAGAAGGATCGTGAGCTGCTGGTACAGCTCCGTCCCTGCGGCCATCGGGCTCCCGAACGGCGGGACGCTATAAAGGCCTGCTCAGGGAACGCCGCACGGACACGTTCCGCGGGCTCGCGACCCAGGCTCTCGGGACACGCCGGGTCCGCTCTCAGGTCGTCCGGCTCTTGCGGGAACGGCCGACCTCGTCCTTCGTCACGATCACGTTCAGGTGGAGGACGTCCTCCTCGTCGTCGTACCGGACGCTCCGCCCCTCGGATAGGATCTTGTGGAACTGGAGCCGCACGTTCTTCCCCGGCGGCCGACGGCCGCGTTCGGATATGAAACGGGGAGGGCCGATTCTCGGCTCCGATACGTGATAACCGCCGCGGCCGGCGCGCAGGTGCGGCTCGACGGCGCTCCGCGCGAGCGGGAAGGGCAGAAAAAGGAAGGGATGGGATTGAGTGGGATCGGGGGATGGCTCACTGCTGGAGGAGGTCCATGCCGTTCCAGTCGCCACCGAAGTCCTTGACCTGACCCGTCGCGAGCTGGAAGCGGGCGCGGAGCTTCCCGTTCTCGAAGAAGATGTACGCGTTCCGCAGGCACGATGTGTAGAGATTCTTCCGCTTGCCCTTCTGGGTCAGGATCCGCTCGACGCATTGGATCAGGCCGACTTCCTCCAACACGCGGATCTTGCGGTAGCACGCCGCAATCGGGATCCCGTATCGCTGGCTGATCTCCTGCGCGCTGATCTTGCGCTTGTAGGTCGCGAGCAGGATCTTCGCACTGTACTCGTCCGTCAGCAGCTGGGACGCCTCGAGCGGCGTCAGGAGTTTCGTAGCGCTCTGCATGTTCTCGCTGTACGGTGGGTTGTCCTCCACGGTCGTACCCCGCAGCTTTGCGCATCGATGCCTCCGCACGCTATTTAACCTATCGGCGGTGATTATCACGGACGCAACCTGTTCCCGCGCGTGATTATCAACGCGCGCGAGAACGCGCGCGCGCACGCGCTCACGTGCCGTTCGACGAGTTGAGCTCGATCCACTTCCCGTTGATGTCCTTCTCGTAGTCGAACTCGAACTTGACCTTGAACGTCCCGTCCTCGTACACGAGGACCGCGGACCGCAGGAGCGAGCGGTACATCTTCATCGTCTTGCCCTTCGGCGTCGTGACGATCTCGGCGACCTTCAGGAACCCCGCGTCCTCGAGCTCGTGGATCTTGCGGTAGCACGCGGCGATCGGGATGTCGTACCGGTCGCTGATCTCCTGGACGGATCGCGGGGTGTTCTGCGTCGCGACGAGGATGCGCTCGGCGTACTCGTCCGTGAGCAGACGCGAGATGTCCTTTTCTCGCATTGCGGGTTCGATTCTGCCTTGATATCAATTCCTTTTCTATCCGGTTCTCGGTTTTGATACTCGCGCGTACGGCGCGCGAGGACCCGCGGGGAAGGGGCCCGCCCCTCCCGATCACACGATCGGCCGGAGCTGCGCGACGGGGACGCCCGTCGCCCAGTCGAACGAGAGATTGTACAGGCCCGTGTACGGTTTCTCTCCATACAGGACGACGGATCCGTTGACGACATCCAGGCGGAGGACCACGCTCGCGATGTTCGCGAGTTTCGGCGCGGAGGCGCTCTGCGGGGTCGCGAGGCCGACGAAGATGTCCCGGGCCCGGCGCACGGACGCGAGCACGCCCGACATCTGCTCGAGCACCTTCTCCCCGTAGACGCTCTCAAGAGTGTCGAAGGCCATGAGGGCGAGGAACGGCCGGGACGAGTTCGGGAGACGATACTCGACGTTCGACCATTTCAGGTCCGTCTCGATGTTGTGACCCTCGAGGGGGAGGGCGTTCGTCGACTGCTCCGCCCCTCCGAGGGACGCGGTCTCGAACACGCGGACCTGGCCCTCGAACGCGCCCTCCGCGAGATGAGGGGACAATGCCTCCCGGAGGAAGTCCGCGGTCCCCTTCCGCGGCGGCACGTGGGCGACCCCGCGGCCCTGGGCGACCGCGTTGCAGACCATCGCCGTCCGGAGCCAGTCGACATATTCCGAGGGCACGCTGTTCGCGATCTCGAACGCGGCGACCCGGCCCCGGAGGAAGCCGCCGACGAGGCCATCGAGGGCGGCGATCCCCGTGCTCACGGCGTCCTTCGAGAGGTCGGCCACGGGCCTCCAGGGCTGCGGCCGGGCGATCTTCGGCTTCTCCGAGATGTCGAACGCGGTCAGCCGGCCCGCATCGAGCGTGTACAGGTACCGGTGCTGGCGGATCTGCTGGCCGCGGAGCTTTTCGATCGTCATCGAGCGGAGCCGACGGCCCTCGTGCTCGAGCGACAGGAGGCTGATCACCCCGTCCCCCAGGAAGTCGAGGCGCGTCTCCCCGCTGCTCTCGAGCACGTACAGGACGTTCTGCGTGCTCCCCTCCACGAGGTCCCGCTGGAACACGTTGATGAGCTTGGACGGAGCGACTCCGTAGTGCTCCGAGAGGGCGTCGATCGAATCGACGATGAGCAGGCTCCGGCTCGGCATCTTGCCGTCGATGAACTCGTACGCGCGCTCGACCTCCGGGAGGTCGTACCCGAGGGCGATGTCGATCGTGCCGTCCCGCACGTCCGCGCCGAGTCCCTTCCTCGCGTCCTCCTCGCCGCTCTCCTGGCCCGTCTCGATCCGGCTGATCAGCTGATCGAGGGACGCCCGCGAGATCTTCGTCGTCCCGGAGGAGGGCTTCGGCGGCCCCTCGAGCCCCTTCGGCTTCAGCCGGTTCCGGAGCCAGGGGAACTGGTTGTACAGGGACTCGTCGGAGACGCGGGCGCTCAGGTAGTACGACGAGCCGATCTCCCCGAGCTCTTCCGTGAGCTGGAGAGCGAACGTCGTCTTCCCGGTCCCCGCGGGCCCCTTGACGATCAGGGAGTGCCCCCCGGACGCGTTGAGGAAATCGATGACCTCGCCCGGGATGCGGCCTTCCTTCCGCTGCGCGGTCATGGGGGCGACACGGGAGGGAGCCCTATAGAAGGTTTGCGACGGGACTATCGCCGCTGATGACCGCGCGATCCCGCGGCCGCGCGACCGCGCCGAAACTATAAGCCCGCTCGTGGGCATCGCGACCGCACGTGACGAACGCCGAGATCGCGCGGCTCTTCGGGGAGATCGCGGACATGCTCGACATCCTCGGGGAGGACCGGTTCCGCGTGATCTCGTACGCGCGCGCGGCCCGACAGATCGAGTCCCTCACGGGGGACGTCGAGGCACTCGTCCGCGCGGGGCGCCTCGGGGAGGTCGCGGGGATCGGCCCCGCGCTTTCCGAGAAGATCGCGGAGTTCGTCGCGACGGGTCGCATCGGCGTCCACGAGGAGCTGCGGACGAAGTTCCCTCCCGGCGTGCTCGACCTCCTCGCGATCCGCGGGGTCGGGCCGAAGAAGGTCCGGCTCCTGTGGCAGGATCTCGGGATCACGACCTTGGAGGACCTCGAGGCGGCGGCGCGCCAGCGCCGGCTCCGTCGGGTCAAGGGGTTCGGGGAGAAGACGGAGGAGAACATCCTCCGGGCGATCGAGCTCCATCGCCAGGGGATGACCCGGGCGCTCCTGTGGGACGCCGCGGCGCTCGTGGACCGGTTCATCGCCCATCTCCGGTCCGCCGCTCCGCTGGACCGGGTGGAGCCCGTCGGGAGCTTCCGCCGGATGCGGGAGACGGTCGGCGACGTGGACATCCTCGTGACGACGTCGGACCCGAAGGCGGTCGTCGCCGCGTTCACGTCCGCGCCCGGGGTGCGGGAGGTCCTCGCGGAGGGGGAGGTGAAGTCCTCCGTCCTGGTGGAGTACGTCGGGTACGTCGACGACCGGTCCCGGATGTTCCAGGTCGACCTCCAGGTCCTGAAGCCGGAGTCGTGGGGTGCCGGCCTCCAGTACTTCACGGGATCGAAGGACCACAACATCCTCCTGCGGGCCATGGCGGAGCGCCGGGGGATGAAGCTCAACGAGTACGGCGTGTTCCGGGGTGAGGCTCGGATCGCGGGGGCGACGGAGGAGGAGGTGTACGCGGCGCTCGGCCTCCCGTGGATCCCGCCGGAACTCCGGGAGGACTCGGGCGAGGTCGACGCCGCGCTCGCCGGCGGGCTCCCGCAGCTCCTCGAGGGCCGGGACATCCGCGGGGAGTTCCACGTTCACACGGATGCGACGGACGGCACGGAGCCGATCGAGACCATGGTCGATGCCGCGAGGCGCCTTGGGTACGGATACGTAGGGATCTCCGACCACTCCGTCTCCGCGACCGTCGCGTTCGGCCTGACTGCGGACAAGGCGCTCGAGCGACGGGACCGCGTGCGGGCGCTCAACCGCGAGCTCGACGGGTTCGCGGTCCTCCTCGGTACGGAGTGCGATATCCTCTACGGGGGCGCGATGGACTACCCGGACGAGGTCCTGCGGGAGTTCGACTTCGCGATTGCCGCCGTGCACTCGAAATTCACGCTCCCGGAGAAGGAGCAGACCGCGCGAATCGTCGCGGCCGTCGAGAACCCCCACGTCAACATCCTCGCCCACCC
>Ga0154849_140_pt1 | contig 69971 bp, 62 predicted proteins | sample Rifle2008BG16ft_FD_105577 | JGI IMG/M metagenome (GOLD analysis project Ga0154849, IMG submission 105577) | Euryarchaeota archaeon RBG_16_67_27 | reverse complement strand
GACTGGGAGTGGGAGAGCGACGGGACGTACGACTCGACGGGGTCGACGGCCACGCACACGTACACGGTACCGAACCTGTACACGATCACGCTCCGCGTGACGGATGCCGGCGGTCGAAACAGCACGACGACCCGGGGGGTGACCGTTGGGACGTCCACGCTCGACTACTCGTACTCGGACTTCTTCGAGACGCCCTACGGGGAGTGGTGGGACTACCGGACAGCGGTGTACGGCGATTTGCCGATCAATGCGGAGTGTTTCAGTGCGACATCAATCTCGACCGGGATATGCACGCCGAGGAACCCGGCCGTCGACGACTTCGTGACCCCGCCGTACACGAACTGGTACCCCCTGCCCGGCGCGATCCAGCCGGGCAACCCGAACAACAACCCGATCATCTACGCTCCGTACAACTGGACCGTCCGCGGGATGAACGTGGGCGGGTACAACTGGTCCGAGCCCGTGTTTCTCCCTGTCCTGAACTACGGGCAGGGGACCGGCGGGCAGCTCGACTTCGACATCCGCCTGCAGTACCTCGGCACCGCGACCGCGGACGCGCTCGGGGCCGCCGGCTGCCCGATCAGCGCCTTCGACCTCGACGGGTTCCAGACGCACTCGACGATGACGTTGACTATGGACCTGCAGCAGTCCCGCCGAATGTTCAACGTGATCGCCGCGACGCCGGCCGCCGCCCAGACGTGGTGGAACGCAAACACGCGCCCCGAGTGCTTCCTCGAAGGGCCCGTCGAGAGCGCAGTCTCGATCTGGTTCATCAACCATGGCGGGAGCTCCGCGAACATGGGCAAATACGACATCGCGAGTAGCTTCGAGTGGTACTACCAACCGTACTACGTGCAGATCTCCGCGACTGTGGACCCGGACGGCACGACCCACGTGCTCTTGGACACGGTCGCCTGGGGCACGGAGACGCTCCTCGCGCGCATGTTCTACTGGGGCAACGTGTCGTACCGGGACAACTACCTCGACTCCACGAAGGCCCGCGGATGGTGGGGCATGGAGCTCGCGTGGATGGAGGACCTCGTGTTCTCAGGGAAGATCGGCGCGGCGTCGTTCGACTTCAACCTGACGTCCGTGGTGCAGTATCATTTCCAGCTGCTCGCGGCGCCGGGAGCCGACGGCTTCCTGAACCGGGTCAACGACACGGCGTACTGGACCTGGGGGCCGATTCTCTCGGACTACACGGACAACTGGAGCCCGAAGCACACGATCTCGGAGCTCGAGCGGTACGTCGGGCTCACGTACCTGCACGCGACGCCAGGGAGCCAGCAGTACAACCAGTCCCGTCCATACGATTACCCGCCGATCCGGTGGAACCTCGCCGCCGGGCAGACCTGGCACTTCGACTTCCCCACGGGCAACGTCCTGTTCTACGACCCGAACCTGACGCCAATCGGGGTTGACCCCACGACCGGGCAGTACGTCGAGACGTTCGGGAGATTCGTGTACGACGGAACGAAGCCCGCAGGCTACGGTACGTGGGACGCGGCCGCGATGACCTGGGACGTCATCGGTCCGTCCTCGCCGGGAGGGCCCGTGGGGTCGCCGGGCCCCGACGGGACCCCGGGCACGGGCGACGACGAGTACGCCTTGGAGCCGTGGGGTGCGATCCGCCTCGCGAAGGGCGCGCTTGGTCTCATGGCCGCGTCGGCGCCATCGCTCGCGCCAAGCCTCTTCGGGTCTTGGGTCGGATCTGCCGCACCACAAGCCGCGGCACCCGTCCGCGCAATCACGACATCCGTCCTCGTGGCGCCCGCCCGGTCGGAACCGACGTCGCGGCGTATCCGCGAGTGAGCCGCACCCCCGTCGAGCTGCGCAGAGAGGGAGGGCAGCCAGGGCCCTCGTCCTCGGTGCTCGACCGTCCCGATTCGCTAACTTCATATAAGATTCGGGCCTTTCTTGCGTTTCGAGATTGCTTCCCGCGCGGCATGATGGAACGCCGCGCGCGCCGGAGGGAGGATTCCGATGGACAACACGGAAGAACGCGTGGAAGAGGAGGAGTACGAGGAGGCCCCGGAGAAGGGCAAGGGCCCGATTCTCAAGATCGCGGTGATTGCCGTCGTCGCGATCGTCGCGGGCGTGGGCGTCTGGTGGCTCGCGTTCGCGAACTCCGCGCCGACCGCTTCGTTCACGTACAGCGCCGTCGACTTGCGGCTCTCGGTGAACGCGGAAGGCTCGACGGATCCCGACGGGAACATCGCGAGTTACTCGTGGGACTGGGGGGACTCCACGCCAATCACGTTGGGCGTCCGTCAGGCCCACGAATACGTCGGACCGGGTACGTACCGCGTGACGCTCAGTGTCTCGGACAGTCGGGGCGCCTCGGGTGCGGCGTCCCAGTCCATCGTCATCGTGATCCTGCCGACCGCGGACTTTGTTCCCCGGCATGACCGGATGAGCGTGAGTTTCGACGGTTCTCGGTCCTTCTCGCCGGGCCGGACGATCACCGCGTACGAGTGGGACTTCGGGGATTCTTCGGCGACCGCGATGGGTGTTCGTGTATCGCACACGTATGCATCCGCGGCTCGGTACACGGTCCGGCTCAAGGTCACGGACTCCGACGGAATCCAGGCGAACGCGACCCGGTATGTCAGCCCCGCCGCGACGACCGTGGACTTCGTCATCGACCAGGTCTTCGAGGCCGCATGTCCCTACGACACGTACTGGTTCAACCGGAACAACACGTACGGCGACTACATGCTCCGGAACTCGAAGCCGTGCACGGATTATTACCCATGGGTGCTCTTCTCGTCGTCGCCCGCGCTCCAGGTAGTCAATCCGTCGTTCGTCTACGCGCTGTACCGGTTCAATGCGTCCGCCCGCAACCATCCCGGCTACAACCTCTCCGAGCCGGTCGTCCTGCCGGTCCAGGACCGATCCGTCGCTCCCGCTCCTGGCTCCTACATCCAGCTGAACCTGACTTTCGATTACATCAACGACACGACCCAGGACCGGTTCATCGGGACGGAGTGGCAGATCGGGGACAAGTATCCGGGAGACGGGTTTGGGTACCTCGTCCGCGGCTCGATCACGATGGACCTCACGATGTCACGACGGATCTTCGGCGTCCAGGCTGCGGACGCGACGTCCGCGCAGACGTGGTGGTACCAGAACACCCGGTACGGCCGCAACAAGAGCAACGCGGAGGTCGCCTTCGAGAACTGGCTCGTGACCCTGGGGAACGGGAAGTACGACATCTACAATGCGTTCGAGTGGTTCTACGAGACGGACATCACCGATCTGAACGCAACGGTCGCCCCCGACGGCACGACGACGGTCCGCGTGTTCTGGACGGGCTGGGGATACGACATCCTGCTGGCGCGCCAGTTCTACTGGGGTAACGCGAGCTATGTCCAGGCGGTGAGCAGCCCATACGGGACCGTGCAGCCTCGCGGGTGGCTCCCCATGGAGCTCTGCTGGTGCGAGCGCTCGAAGATCAACGGGCGGATCACGGACCACCTGGACATCGACCAAGAGGCGATCAACGGATACAGCTTCGTCGCCTGGGCGGACTGGGGTTCCGATGGGGTGTCGAACACTTCGGATGACCAGCCCGCGTGGGTATGGGCGCCGACCCTGATGGACTACGTGCCTCGGGTCGGTTCCGGGAGCCCGGGTGCCCAGGGGTACCCGAACTCCGAGCTCCGATGGTACGAGGGCTTGGCCGCGATCCACGGGTCGCCCGGCAGCTACGCCTACGGCGAGGCGTACGAGTTCATCGCCGCACCTTCCCGATGGCCGTTCAACGCCGGGTCCTCGATTACCCTCATCATGCCGAAGGACGAGGTCCCGTGGTACCGGCCGTACGTCTCCGTTTGGAACCCGTTGGCGAAGCTCGGGAACTACCAGACCTTCATGTCCCGGATGACCCTCCGGCACCTGACACCCGACGGGAACTACTATCTCTGGGACGACCGGGCGAAGGTGATGTCCCTCGCCGGGCCGCACTCCTGGGGAACGACGGGCCTCCCGCTGACGTCGGCACCGTGGATCGAGTTCGCGCCCGAAACGAGCGGGTAGCGCCTTCTCCGCCTCCCCCTCAGGCGGAGGCGGTCACCCATTTCGCCCGAGGGACCGACGCCTTCAGAACTTCACGGTCCGCCAGTACTTGAAGTATGTAAGCGTATTGCGCACGCCGACGTCCTTCTGGTACTCGCAGCGGTTGAGAATCGGAGGCCCGGTGTACGGGCCAACCCCGTCCACGGGGTCCCGCGCGATGTCCGCGTAGGTCCGCGTGTCCTCCGCGGGGTTCCAGTAGTACTGGGTTATGCCCCTCGTCCCCGTGCTGTACGCGGGGTCGTTGTGGAGGACCTCGAACGTCCAGGCGTTCGGGGTGGCGTACAGGTTCCAGGAGGAGATCGCCGCCTGCACCGCGGGATCCTGGATGTAATTGATGAACTCGTGCGTGAGCCAGAGTCGCTCGCATTCGCGGTGGATCACGGCGTTGTCGATCCAGCGCGCCCCGCCCTGCCTCGGGACGAAGTAGTCGACCGGGGGATGGATCTCGAGGTTGGGCCGGACGGCGTACATGATGTCGCCTGACCACGCCTGGTCGAAGTACCGCTCGCCGCTGACGAGCCAGGGTCCCTGCTGGGGAGTGTTGAACCCCCACGATGAGCCCTGGAACGACTGCAGCCACTCCGCGGCCGACGCGAGCTTCGCGGTCTCCGTCTCGTTCGCGGACCACTGGAACTCGCCGTCGTACGGGGGATCGGGGTTGCGGGTGATCCCGGTGGGCGGGTCGATGCCCTCTGCGACCTGCTCCTTCCATCCTCGCGCCTTGAAGGCGGCGGTGAACACCTCGCGCATGTCGTCGAGCATCATTTTTTTCTTCGTGAGGTCGAACACCATCGGTTGCCCGGAGTCCGGATCGATCCGGTCGGGGTTCGTATAGTCCGAGAGCTCGAAGGCCTCCCAGCCCAGCGCTTCGATGTCCTGCTTGCGGAACACGTCCGACCGGTAGCCGATCCCGGTCGTGCCCCATTGGTACGGGACGGCGACCATCCCATCCTGTTCCCCCCAGGCCCCGTCCTGGGGATGGGGCTTCTGCGTCGGGTACGTCGACGTGTTGCCGCGGTACGCGTAGCCATTGAGAACCGGGTCACGGAAGTCGACCCGCGCCGAGTTGTTGTAGTCCGGGACCGTGTCGCCGTCGGTGTCGAAGGCAGGGTACGTCCTCTGAGATGGAATCTCCGGGGCCCAAGGCGTCGCATGTGCCGCGTCCCGCGGGTCGGGCAGAGGAGAGGGGACGAGCCCGAAGATGTTCAAGTAGTTCGGGAGCCACGCCTTGTTCATGTTCACGAGGATCCCGGCCTTCTCCATCGTCTCGACCGTGTAGTTCGTCGGGAACATCGCGTCGAACTTGCGGCCCGTCTGGGTGACCCAGGTGAAGAGCTCCTCGTTCGAGGTGTAGATGTTCGAGGTCCAGTTCACCTGGACGCCGGTGACCCCCCATCGCCTCTCCATGTAGATGCCGAAATCACGGAGAACGCGCCCCGGCCAGTAGTCGTACCACTGCGCGACATTCAGGATCCTCTGGGACGGCGGCGCGTTCCGGATGTCATTGCGGAAACCGAGGGAGGCGGGTCCCCAGCCGAGCTGGAGCACCTTGTTGTAGTCGACGACGCCGGGGGCGGTCTCCCAGTCCTTCTTTCCGTAGTTTACCCATGCCTGCCAGCCTCGGGGATACACGAGGCCGGAAGCCACTCCGACCGCAGCAAGGCCGCCGATTGCGGCGTACTTCACGAATGACCGCCGGGAAACTCCACTCGGAGGCGTCTGGGTCGCCACGGTTTCCGCACCCCCATCTTGGAGGGGCAACTCCGCCCGTTCATTGGAGAGGCGCGCCGTGCGATATAAGCGTTGCCCACTCACGATGCGAGGCCAGACAGGTCTAATCCAAAGCGTTAAAGAGGATTCAACCTTTCCTTCGGGGTCGGGAGGAATGGCGACGCGCCCGGCGGATCAGGCTCGCCAGACGCCGACTCAGAAACCGAAGGAGACCGCGCTCGTAAGCCTCGGTAAGAGGATTGCCCGCGCGACACGCGGCGCGGGCCAGCTGCGACTGTTCCTCATACTGATCTCCCCCACGTTCTGGCTGCTTCTGTTCCTCGTCGTGCCCCTGTTCTTCGTCGCGCTCTACGGCTTCGCATGGTACGATGAGTCGTACATCCTGCAGATCTGGCCGTTCGACCCGTCGAACTATCAGGACGCAATCTCCATCGCTCCAGACGCGATCGTCATCCCGCTTCTCCTGCGTACGTTCGGGATGGCGGCGCTCACGACAATCGTGTCCCTCGCGCTCGGTTACGTCATGGCGTACTACATCGCGCGCGTCGCGAAGGAGAAGTGGCGCGGTCTCCTCATGGGGCTCGTCGTGATCCCCTTCTGGGTAAGCTTCGTCGTCCGTATCTATGCGGTCTTCCCGTTCACGGCGGAGGAGTCCTTCGTCCACACGGGTCTCAACAGCTGGGGACTGGGCGTGCTCAGCGACTTGATCCTGGGATTCTTCGAGCTCGGCACGGGCCAGATGGTCGTGTTCACGCTGATGTATGTCTGGCTTCCGTTCATGATCTTGCCGCTCTTTGCGTCCCTGTCGAAAGTGGACCCGATCCTCCTGGAGGCCGCGTACGACCTCGGCGCCAGCCGCTGGAGGGCATTCCTGCACGTCACGCTGCCGCTGACGTACCCCGCGATGATTGTCGGTTCCATCCTCGTCTTCATCACGTCGGTCGGGGCGTTCATCGAGCCCGACATGGTCGGAGGCGGTGCGTGGCAGTTCATCGGGAACTACGTGCAAACTCAATTCAGCTTCACCGGTGGGCTCCCACAGGCGTCCGCGTCCGCGCTGTTCATCATCGTCGTTACCGTCCTCCTCATCAGCGCCTACCGGAAGTATGCGGAGTTGGAGGAGGAGGGTGAGACGGAGGTCAGGTCTCGCGTGATCGGGCCCCTGTTGGCCTTCCTGAAGAAGAGGCTCGGAATCGGCAAGGCGTCGGAACCGTCGGCCATCGCAACGGACGGAGGCGAACCCGTCGCCGCTCCGGCGCTGCGCGCATCTCACCACGAGACCCCAATCAAGAAGGCAGCGTGGGAACGGGCCCTCGATGTCGTTGCCGAAAGGGCGGGGAAGTACCTCCTGGGGGCGGCGACCGCGATCATGCTCCTCATGTTCTTCGTCCCGTTGATCATCGTCGCAGTGTTCTCGTTCAACAGCATCGACTCCGTCGTCACCTTCGGAGGGTTCTCCCTCGATTGGTGGCTTGGACGACCCGATCGCGATGGCCTCTTCGAGGACGAGGTGGCGCTCTCGTCGATCTTCTACAGCTTCGTTATCGCTGGCCTGTCATCCCTCCTTGCGGTGCTGTTCGGGATGCTCGCCGCGTTCGCGATCACCCGGTACACGTTCCGGATCCGCGGGCTCCTCCGGACCCTGATGTACCTCGGCCTCGTGATCCCCAGCCTCGTCATGGGCGTATCCCTTGCGATTCTCATCCGCTTCCTGAACTTCTACATGCTCGGCCCGCTCTCCCTCGGATATGGGTTCCCGACTCCCATCCAGTGGGAGTTCGGCCTCGCGAGCGTCGTCGTCGGCCACACGACGTTCAACATCCCGCTCGCCACCCTCGTCCTGATCATCAGCTTCCGGGAGTTCGACAGGACGCTCGAGGAGGCCGCGATGAACCTGGGCGCGGACGAGATGACGACGTTCTTCCGAGTGACCCTGCCGAACATCATGCCGGGAATCATCTCCGCGATTCTCCTGGGTTTCACGTTCTCTTTCGATGAGCTGCCCGTCACCCTGTTCCTCGCGGGCGGCGGCGTCGTAACGATGCCCATGTTCATCTATGGCTTGATCTCGAAGAAGATCATCACGCCGCGTGTGAACGCGGCATCGACGATTGTCCTCCTCCTCTCCCTAGTGTTCATCGCCGTGATGACGCGAATGGGCAGGCGGGGAGGACAGCTGTTCCGGATATGATCTTATGAAGCACACACGAAGGGGGCGAGTCTCTGCCTGAGTACGATGTGGAAATCAAGGGACTGACGAAGATCTTCGACAACACGGTCAATGCCGTCAACGACGTCTCGTTCGGGATCGAACGAGGGTCCTTCTTCACGCTCCTGGGCCCATCCGGGAGCGGGAAGTCGACCATCCTCCGGATGATCGGTGGGCTCGAGAAGCCGACGAAAGGCAAGGTGTTCATCGGCGGTCGAGAGGTCACCGCGCTGCCGCCGTATGAGCGGGACACGAGCATGGTGTTCCAGAGCCTGGCGCTCTTCCCGCATCTGACCGTCGCGGGGAACATCGCATTTGGCCTCCGGATGCGGAAGGTCCCGAAGGAGGCGATCCAGAAGAGGGTCGACGAGGCCCTCGACCTCGTCGAGCTCCCCCACCGGAAGTACGGCCGGCGGAAGATCACCCAGCTCAGCGGCGGCGAACGCCAGCGGGTCGCGCTCGCGCGCGCCCTCGTGACGGAGCCGCGCGTGCTCCTCCTGGACGAACCGTTCGGGGCTCTGGACCTCAAACTCCGGAAACAGATGCAGGTCGAGACGAAGAAGCTCCAGGCGCGGCTCGGGATCACGTTCATCTTCGTCACCCACGACCAAGAAGAGGCGTTGACGATGTCGAACGTGATCGGCGTGATCAACAAGGGTCGCGTCGAGCAGATGGGGAACTCGAAGGAAATCTATGAGAGGCCTGCGACCCGGTTCGTCGCGGGATTCATCGGCGAAGCGAACATCCTCAAGGGGACGATTGACCGGGTCGAGGACGGGTCCGCGTTCATGAAAACGGGAGAGGTCGCCGTCCGCGTGGTGGGCGAGACCGTGGTCGCGGGGGAGGAGATCTTCCTGTCGATCCGCCCGGAGAAGGTCCGGATCGGGACCGACGCGGGGGCATGCGAGAACGTGTTCGAGGGAACCGTCCTCGACGAGGTCTACATCGGCCTCGCGAGCCGCCTCACGGTCCAGCTCGACGTGGGCCCGAAGCTCGTCGCGAACCTGCAGATCTCCGACATCGGGCACACCGTGCCCGTCGGCACGCGGATCCAGGTCGGATGGAACAGCACGAACGCGGTCGTGATCAAGACGTAGCCCGCGGCCAGCGGGCTCCGTGCCGTGGGATGCTTACCTCGGCCAGGGGCTCCTTCCGACGTTGAACATGACCGTCTTGAGCTCCGAGAACGCGTCGAGGGTCCATCGCCCCGCGATCCGACCGAGGCCGCTGTTCCGGAAGCCTCCCCAGGGATTGAAGTAGTCCCACGAGTACACGGGCTCGTTGATGCAGATCTGACCCGACTTCAGGCGCTTCGCGGCCTCGAACGCGACGCGGAGGTTCGCGGTATGGATCGCCATGCTCAGACCGTACCGAGGCGCGTTCGCCATCTCGATCGCCTCGTCGAGCTTCGAGAACTCGAAGATTGGCGCGGTCGGGCCGAACGTCTCGACCGTGTTGAAGAGCATGTCCGGGGCGCAGTCATCGATGACGGTCGGGTAGTAGTACAGGTCCGTCGGCATCCCGGAGACTCGCTTGCCGCCCGCGACGACCGTCGCCCCCTTCCTGACGGCGTCGGCGACGTGCTCCTCGACCTTCTCCAGCGTCGGCCGGTTGTTCACGGGTCCCATGTCCGTGTCGTTGTCGAGAGGGAAACCGACCTTCATCTTCTTCGTCCGCTCGACGAGGGACTTCACCACTCGGTCGTGTATCTCCTCGTGCACGAAGATTCGTTCGTTCGCGACGCAGCAGTGTCCCGTGTTCGTGAAGCAGCCGAAGGCGATGTCCTCGACCGCTGCGTCGAGCTTCGCGTCGTCCATGATGATCAGGGGGCCGAGGCCGCCGAGCTCGAGGGTGAGCTTCTTCAGGCCCGCACGCTTCGCGATGTCGATCCCCGTCGTCGTCTCCCCGGTGAATCCGATCGCGTCGACGAGAGGGTGCTCGACCAACGTCGTCCCGACCTCGCCGCCGGGGCCCGTCACCATGTTGATCACACCGGGCGGAACGCCCGCGCGGTCGATGCACTCCATGAGATGCGCCGCGCTCAACGGCGTGTTGCTCGCGGGCTTGTAGATCACGGAGTTCCCCGCGAGCATCGCCTGCACGACGAATTCGGAGGGGAGGACCCAGGGGAAGTTCCACGGTGTGATCGTCGCGACCGTCCCCAAGGGCTCGTGGAGGGTCATGTAGATCACGTCGGGCTTCGAGTAGGCCTCCTGCGTCGGGGAATCCCACCGTTTCAGGTCCTCGACCTGCCACAGGATGTTCGGGATCGCGTCCTCGACTTCGATGATTGATTCCCGGAGGGGCTTGCCGTGCTCGAGGGAGCAGTCGACCGCGTATTCCTTCACGTAGCGGCGGATTTCCTCCGTGATTCGGACGCCGAGCCTCGCGCGCTCGGCGATCGGCATCCTCGCGATTGTCTCCTGTGCCGCCACTGCGACCTCGACCGCTCGGTTCGCGTCCTCACGCGTCCCCTTCGGGAACGTCCCGATGACCTCCCCGGAGGCGGGGCTCACGACGTCGAAGGTCTCTCCCCGCTCAGATTCCACCCACTTGCCTTCGATGTACATCTTGAATCGGCGTGCGGCGCCCGCTTTCCTCGTGGACTTCGCCATCGAGAACCTCCCTTGCGCGGGGCGCGAAGCGCCCGCCCCGGCGATATAGTTTGTGCCGAGCCTTCGCGTTCAAGGAGAGGGACGCTTCCCGGCCGCCGGAGGGCCCGCCTCAGACGCTCGGAGGCGCGGGGGTCTCGCCGTACAACCCGGCCTGCTCGCGGACCGCTTGGAGCTTGAGCGGCGGAGCCCGCTCCCGCTGCCGGCGGGCCTGCTTCGCCACGGCGGCGAAGCCCGCGTCGGCGACCTCGAGGGCCCACTCGATGTCCTCTTCCGTGTGGACCGCGGAGATGAACGCCCGTTCGCCCGTGTTCGGGATCCCGAACAGGACGTTGTTCCCGAGACAATGGATGAACCAGTTCCACCAGCGTTTCTCGTTCGTCCCGAACGTATCGCGGAAGCTGTTCATCTCGTCCTTCGTCGTGAAGTACACGTTCCCGATCGTGCCGACATACTCGACCCACGCCGGGATCCGGCGGTCGTCCGCGAGGTCCTGGAGGCCGCTGAACAGCTGGCGGCCGAGGGCGTTCGAGTTCGTGTAGTACTCCGGGTGAGCGCCGAGGATCTCGAGGCACTTCTTGCCCGCGGCGACGCTCACCGGATGCCCGTTGTACGTCCCCGCGTGGAACGTCCCGAATTTGAAGCCCTTGCCAGGCTCGAGCACGTCCATGATCTGCGCCTCGCCTCCGAACCCCGCAAGCTGGAAGCCGCCGCCCGCGATCTTCCCGAAACACGTCAAGTCCGGCCGGACGTCGTAGTACTCCTGCGCGCCGCCGTACGCGATGCGAAGTCCCGTGAGCACCTCGTCGAAGATCAGGACGATCCCCATCTTACTCGTGAGCCGCCGCAGCTTCTTCAGGTAGTTGTTCTTCGGCGTGATCACGCCGGGGCCGCACAGGACGGGCTCGATGATCAACGACCCCACGTCGTCCTGGTTCTGCTCGAGGATCTCCGCGGTCCCTTCGATGTCGTTGTACGGGTAGATCACGATCGTGTCGCGGATCGCCTTGGGCACCCCGCGTCCGTACGTCACGGGCTTGTATCCGTCCATCTTCCTCAGCGTCGCGTGATCGAACTCGAGGCTCTGGAGCGCGTAGTCCTGGGCGCCATGGTACGCGCCTTCCGCTTTCGCGACCTTGTCCTTGCCCGAGAAGGCCCGGGCGACCCGCATCGCGTGCATCGTCGCCTCGGTGCCGCTGTTGCAGAGTCGGACCTTCTTCATGCTCGGGAAGGCCTTCTGGATCGTCTCGATGTACTCGACGTACAGCTCCGTCGTGATTCCGAGCATCGAGCCCGACTCGAGCTGCTTGATCACCTCGAGGGCGATGTCCCGGTCGTTGTGGCCTAGGAACAGGGCGCCGAAGCCCATCATGAAGTCGAGGATCTTGTTCCCGTCGACATCGTAGATGTAGCCGCCGTCGCCGTAGTCGGCCAGGAACGGGTGGGGCTTGAAGAAGCGGATGTTGCTCTCGACCCCGCCGGGCGTGATTTTCGCCGCTCGGCGCCAGAGCTGCGCGCTCTTCTTGTGCCTGTTCAGGTACCTCCGGCTGAACTTCTGGGCGGGCAACGGACCACCTCCAGGCGGACGCGCGGCGGCGACCGGCCGGACGCCGAGAACCGATCGCGGGGGGATTCCCGCGGGATGACGACCCGCGGAAAACGCGCTCGGACCTCGTCCGCGTGGACGGAATCGAGAAAGGCTTCGAGACTATGAATAGCTTTCCTACTTAGGTTCTGTTTTTGATATCGCTATGAGAATGCAATATAATTCAACGTAGAAGCTAAACCATATGTCCGACGCGCGTCTGCCGCATGACTATATAACGGGCCATATAAAGGCCATAAGGCGGACGTACATTCCGCGGCGTTCGAGGGCTTAACCGACGGCGGCAGAGGACCGCGCCCCTTCCGTAGGATGCACGTTTCCGTGCCCTCGTCGACTCGGTTGAACCCGAACGGGTCCGGGAGGGGATGCGTGGGGCAGGATTTGAACCTGCGAACCTCTGCAGGACAGGATCCTGAGTCCTGCGCCTTTGACCAAGCTTGGCAACCCACGCACTGGGCCGCCGTGCGATGCGAGCGAATCCTATTAACCTTGCCGGGGCCGAGGGAATCCGGCGAATCCCTTAAGTCGTCGCTGTGGTTTTGATGGCGACGTGTTCGAGAAGCGCGACGTTCGCACCCTCGCCCAAGTGAAGCGCGACGAGGTGTGGCCAAGAGCCTGGGACTGGTGGGCGCGCCAGGGCTTCCGACTTGAGCCGACGGGGCCCTATCGATTCCGTGGCTCCTCGTTCTACGCGCGGATCGGGCTGCGCCGGGAAGTCCGGCTCGGCCTCGACGAGGCGACCGGGGGGACCACGGTCGACCTCGCCTTCAATGCGAGCCTTACGGACGAGGGCCTCGTGGGTGGCGCCGTCGCCGCCGTACTGTTCCTCCCCGTGGCCGTCGTCGGCGGTGCGATATCCTATACGGAGTACGAGACGGATGCGCAGAACCTCATGAACGCGTTCTGGCAGTACGTGAACGCGGCGGCGGGCCAAGGCCCGGCGAGTCCTGTGCCCGTCCCGCCCCCGTGCTCGCGGTGCGGCGCCGCCCTGCTGCCGGACTGGAAGGTCTGTCCGTACTGCGGCACGTCGCGCCCCGCGGCCCCTTGAGGAAGGGCGTCCTACCGCCGCCGCTTCATGATCTTCATGAAGCCACCGGATTCGAAGACCTGAAGCCTCCGGTCCGCCAAGGTGTCGCGGAAGTCGTCCCAGCTGATGACCTCGAGGCGCGTGTTCCGCCCCTTCGTGAACTGGATGCCGTCCGTCCCCCGGACGCGGCCCGGGCGAAGCCCCTTCTTCTTCGCCTTCTCGATCGCGGCCTCCACGCTGATCGGTTCCATGACCATTGAATTCCCTCCGGGGACTCCCGTCCGGCCCTCCGGGTGGCGACGCATCCGGTCGTCGCTATATAATCGTTGGCCGCGCTCCTTCGGCGGCCGCGGGGGACCCGCGAAGGGATTTCTACGCGGGCCCCATTCCCCCGTGTGGCTCGCTTCGGCTCCTCCGGGATTCGAGGGCTCGCGAACGTGGACGTGACCCCGGATCTCGCCCTCGCCATCGGCAAGACGCTCGGCGAGCTGTACGGTACCGTGATCGTGGGCCGGGACCCGCGGACGACCGGGTCCATGCTCGCGGCGTCGCTATGCGCGGGCGTCCTCTCCGCGGGCGGGGACGCGACCGACGCGGGGATCGTCTCCACCCCGACCCTCGCTCGCGGCACAACGGAGTACGGCTGCGGAGCCGTGATCACGGCGTCCCACAACCCTGCGCCGTACAACGGGGTCAAGCTGTGGAACCCAGACGGCATGGCGTTCGACGAACGTCAGCAGGAGGAGATCGAGAGTGCCCTCGACTCGGGACGGTTCCGTTCCGCATCGTGGGACCGGGTCGGTCGCCTGCTCGCGCGGGACGATCTCGTCGACCAGCACATCGACGCGGTCCGCGCGGAACTCGGCTCCGCGAAGGTGCGCGTCGTCGTGGACTGCGGCTGTGGCGCCACGGCGACGATCACACCGCGTCTCCTCCGGGAGCTCGGGTGCGAGGTCATCGCGATCAACGCGCAGCTCGACGGCCGGTTCCCGGGCCGGGATCCGGAGCCCGCGGAGGCGAACCTGTCCGCGCTCGCGGCAACGGTGCGTGCGACGGGTGCGGACCTCGGGATTGCCCACGACGGCGACGGGGACCGCATGGTCGCCACGGACCGGAGTGGCACCTTCGTCGACGGCGACAAGCTCCTCGCGATCTTCGCGCGGCAGGAAGTGCGCCGGGCTCTCGTCGTCCCCGTCGATGCCTCGATGGCGCTCGACGACATGTTCCCCCGGGCCAAGATCTGGCGGACGCGCGTGGGCGACGTCTTTGTGGCCCAGGAGGTGAAGCGGCGTGACGCAGACTTCGGAGGGGAGCCGTCGGGGACGTGGATCTTCCCCAGGTCGAGCCTCTGTCCGGACGGCGTGTACGCGGCTGCGCGACTCGTGGCCCTCGTCGCGACCCGGCCTCTCGCGGAGCTCGTCCGCGAAATCCCGACGTACCCCGCCGTGCGAGGCGCGATCCCGTTTGCCCCGGATCGGCGCGCGGCAATCGCGAAGAGTCTCGACGCCGCGTTGCGCGCTCTCGGCGGCGACGTCTCGACGGTCGACGGGTGGCGGCTGCAGTTCGAGGACGGATGGGCCCTCGTCCGTTTTTCCGGGACGGAACCGAAAATCCGTCTTCTCGCGGAGTCGCGCGATGAGCGCAGGGCAAAGGAGATATACGCTGCGGTCCTATCGAGCGCGCAAGGCGCTGCATGAAGGCCGTCGTCCTTGCGGCTGGCGAAGGGACGCGGATGCGCCCCCTTACGGCCAACCTCCCGAAGCCCCTGCTTCCGGTCGCGGGGAAGCCGTTCCTCCAACACACGCTGGAGGCCCTCCGCGAGGCGGACGTGGCGGAGGTCGCCGTCCTGGTCGGATGGCAGGGCCATAGGATCCGCGAGCGGTTCGGGCGGGGTGCGGAGGTCGGCCTATCGATCGTCTACCAGGAGCAGGAGGAGCGGCTGGGGACCGCGCACGCGGTCGGCGCCCTCCGGTCCCACGTGGACGGCGCGTTCCTCAGCGTGAACGGGGACGTCGTGGTGTCCGGCGGCGCGCTGAAGGCGATGATCGCCCACTACGCGAAGGTGGGCGGGCCCGTGATCGCACTCGCCGAGGTGGCGGATCCGCGACCCTTCGGGGTCGTGGATCTCGATGACGGACGCGTCGTCGGCCTGGAGGAGAAACCCCGCACGCCGAAGTCGAACCTGATCAACGCCGGGATCTACATCTTCGGGCCCGACATCTTCCCGTTCATCGACCGCACGCCGAGATCCTCCCGCGGGGAGTTCGAGATCACGGACACGATTCGCGCGATGATCGCCTCCCAGGACGTCCATGGATTTCGCCTCCCCGGCGATTGGATCGACGTCGGTCGCCCGTGGGACCTCCTCCGCGCGAATGCAGCCCTGCTCAGGCCGCTCAAGGGGACCGTCGAGGGGTCCGTCGAACCGGGGGCGAGCCTCGTCGGAGAGGTCCGCGTCGAGGAAGGCGCAACGGTCCGGCGTGGATCCTACGTCGAGGGCCCGACGATCATCGGTCCGGGGGCGGACATCGGCCCGAACTGCTACATCCGGCCCTCGACAACCCTCGGGCCTGGCGCGAAGGTGGGGAACGCCTGCGAGGTGAAGAACTCGATTGTCATGGCGTCGACGCACGTCCCGCACCAGAACTACGTCGGGGACAGCATCCTCGGCGAGCGCTGCAACCTCGGTGCAGGCACGAAGGTCGCGAACCTGCGACTCGACGAGGCGACGATCAGGGTCGTTTGGCGCGGCGCGGAGGTCGACACGGGCTTGCGCAAGCTCGGCGTGATCATGGGAGACGACGTGAAGATCGGGGTCAATGCGTCGATCGACCCCGGCACGATTGTCGGGGAGGAATCCTTCATCGGCCCCGGGGCGAGCGTCCGAGGGAACATCGCTCCGAGGAGCCGCATCTTCTGAGGGGCCGTCGATGCAAATCGCCCAGGTCTCTCCCTGGTTCTCTCCGCACCTGGGGGGCGTCGAGAGCCATGTGATGACCCTCTCCGCCGAACTCGCCTCGCGGGGCCATGAGGTCACCGTCGTCACGGCCCGCGACAATCCGGCGTCCCCACCGTCAGAAGTCATCCACGGGGTGCGCGTCGTCCGGGTCCGCTCCCGTGCGGTCCTGTTTCGCACCCCGCTGGCGCCGCGGATCAAACGCGTCCTCCGGGGCCTTCCGGCGGACCTCATCCACGCCCACTCCCCGCCTCCGCTGACCTCGTACTATGCGTCCGTCGTCGCGCGGGAGCGACGGCTCCCGTTCGTCGTCACGTATCACTGCGACGCGGAACTTGCGTCGCCCCTCGGTCCTCTCGTCGAGGGGTTCTACCGCCGGAGTTTCGGCGCGTCGACCCTCCGGCGCGCGGACCGGGTGATTGTGACGACGCGGACATACGCGATGACGAGCCGCACGGTGTTTCGATACAACCCCCTCGTCGTCCCCAACGCGGTTGACGACCGTCGCTTCCGCCCTGATGTGGATCCATCCGCCTTCCGGCAGGCCCACGCGGTCCCTCGGGATCGCCCGGTGGTCCTCCTCGTCGCGCGGATCGTCCCTCACAAGGGGATCGAGCACTTCGTCGAGGCCGCGCGATACGTCCGGGACGCCGTCTTCCTCGTCGCGGGAGAGGGATCCTCCCTCGCCGCGATGCGGGCGCTCGCGCGGAGCCTCGAGGTCTCCGACCGCGTGCGGTTCCTCGGTCGCATCCCGGAAGAGGATCTCCCCCACCTCTATGCCGCATGCGACGTCTTCGTGCTCCCGAGCGTCTCGCGCCTGGAGGCATTCGGAATTGCCGCCCTCGAGGCCATGGCGACCGCAAAACCCGTCGTCGTTGCGGACATCCCCGGCCTCCGCGAGGTCATCGACGACGGGAGGGAAGGACTGCTCGCAGAACCCGTGAACCCGCAGGACCTCGCGGAGAAGATCCGCCGGCTCCTGGGGGACCCCGCCCTGCGGGAGGAGATGGGTCGACGGGGCCGGGAGAAGGTCCTGTCCTCGTTCAGCATCGACCGGGTGACGGATCGGATCGAGGAGATCTACGCGGCCGTCCTCGCATCGAAGTCCGGTCAGGACACGACCCGGAGCGGGATGCGCTCGCCCGCGTAGGTCCAGCCGGCCCAGGAGCCCTCCGAGTACGGATGGCCGACGATGATGTGCACGCCGCCGAACTTGCTGAACAGCCGCAGGTCCTCGTCCGACGGCTCCAGGACCCCGTTCGGATGGGAGTGGATCGTGCCGACAACGGAGAAGTCCGCCGGTAGCATGTGGAACTGGAACACGGCGTGCCTCTCGCCCGACACGGTGCCGGGGAGGAGGAGCAGCTCGGTGATCGTGCCTTCCTCCGCGCGGAGGATTGCCCCGAACTCCCGCGGATGCATGTCCCGCGAGGCCTCGAGGATCATCCGCAAGGTCTTCCGCACGATTGCGTCGACTCGCTTCGGCATGGGATCAGGTCACTGGCGGGAGAGCTTCTCTTCGATCCGGCGGTAGAAGTCGTCACGGAACCGGACGAAGCGCGCCCGGCGCTCGGACCCCGTGAGCACGACGTCCTCCGCCCCCTTGAGGACGAACTCGTGCTGGCCGTCGAGGACGAGGAGGCACTCCCGCGGCTTCACGAGGCGGACGCTCACCTCGCTCGTCGCGGGGAACACGTATGCGCGCATCGCAGGCTTGAACGGCGCGATCGCCGTCACCATGATTGCGTCCACGCGGGGATCCACGATCGGTCCGCCCGCGGACATCGAATACGACGTCGAGCCCGTCGGCGTCGCAATCACGATCCCGTCCGCGCGGACCCGTTGCGCGACGGTACCGTCGACGCGAATCTCAAAATGCCGGATCTTCGCGACATGTGCGGTGTGGACGACGGCCTCGTTCGCGCAGTCGTAGGAACGCCTCCCGTCGACCGTGACCTTGAGGCGGAGGCGCTCCTCGACCCTGTAGTCCCCTTCCGCGATCCTTTCGAGGTAGACCCCCACCTCGTCCGCGTACGCCTCCGCAAGGAACCCGAGGGACCCCGAGTTGATCCCGAACACGATTGCGTCGGAGAGCTGGAGTGCCCGCAGGATTGTGCCGTCTCCGCCGACCGCGAGGAGCACGTCCGGGCGCATGTCCGCGAGGGCGATACCCGACGCCCCCAGGCTCTGCGCGAGGTCCGTCTCGATGAGCACCTCGTGCTTGCGATCGAGGAGACCGACGATTCGCTTCGCCGCCTCCCGTGCGCTCGGGATCTGCGGGTTCGCCGTGACGCCGAACTTCAACGGATCACCTCCAGTACTTTCCGGTCGCCCACCGCGACGAGGTCCGTCCGCGCGTCCGCGCGCAGGGGCAGGTCGAGCTCGTTGCCATCGAGGTCGAGGACGTGCCCCCCGGCCTCTCGGACGATCAGCGTCCCGGCGGCGATGTCCACGGCGCGGAGCTTTGACTCCTGCACCGCGCTGTGCATGTAGTACATGTCCGCGGCGCCCGTCGCGACGAGGCAGAGGTCCAGGGACGCCGCACCGAGGTTCCGGACCCGGCGCGCACGGGAAGCGACCTGGGCGGCGTCTGGCGCCGCGTTCGTGCCGAGGTAGACGCTGAACAGGGAGTCGTGCGGGTCGAACGGGCGCGCGCGGACCTCGCGGTTGTTCCTCTGGGCGCCGCGTCCCTTCGCCGCGTAGTACGTCGCACCCGTGACGAGGTCACGGACGAGGCCCTCCTCGACGTCGGAGAGACTCCTCCGCCCGATCGCGAGGGAGACGGAGTATGCCGGCACCCCGCGGATCGCGTTGTGCGTGCCGTCGATCGGATCGAGGACGAGGGTCGCGTCCCCTCCCCGGTCGACGAATCCCTCCTCCTCGCTGAGCACGTCGAACGTCGCCCCCTCGTAGTCGAGCACGCGGAGAACCGCGGCTTCCGCTGCCCGGTCGATCCGTGCGCTCGGCGCTCCATCCGCCCCACGGCCGACGACCTCCCCTGGGTCGCCCTCGAGCTGGGCCACGGCCCGCTGGACCGCGTCCGCGAGCTCCAGAAGGAGCTCCTTCATGCCGCGCGCTACAGGCTCGGTCAATATAGAATTATCGCACGGTCGGTCCCGCCCCTGGAGCCCGCGGGGACCGCACACGTTATGTTTATATAGAAGTCCCAACATAGGCGACCGACTATTTCCCTCTACGGAGGAACGCTACCATGATGCCAGCAGGAACACCCATTTTCGTCTTGAAGGAAGGGACCCGCCGGGACCGGGGAAAGGGCGCGCAGTTCAACAACATCGCGGCCGCAAAGGCCGTGGCGGACGCCGTCCGATCGACCCTCGGCCCGCGTGGGATGGACAAGATGCTCGTCGACAGCCTCGGGGACGTCGTGATCACGAACGACGGGGTCACGATCCTGAAGGAGATCGACATCGAGCACCCCGCCGCAAAGATGCTCGTCGAGGTCGCGAAGACCCAGGACGAGGAAGCCGGCGACGGGACGACGACCGCCGTGATCCTCGCCGGGGAACTCCTCAAGAAGGCGGAGGACCTCGTCGAGCAGAACATCCACCCGACCGTGATCGCCGCAGGATACCGCCTTGCGAGCGACCGCGCGAAGGACGTGATCGAGAAGGTCGCCTCCCGGGTGACGATCAAGGACGCCGACGTCCTGAAGAAGGTCGCGATGACCGCGATGTCCTCGAAGTCGGCGAGCGGCCACAAGGAGCACCTCGCGGACATCTCCGTGAAGGCGGTCTCCACGGTCGCTGAGCAGAGGGCGGACGGCTCGTACTTCGTCGATGACGACAACATCCAGATCGTGAAGAAGCAAGGTCACTCGATCGCGGACACGGAGCTCGTCGACGGGATCATCGTCGACAAAGAGCGCGTGCATCCCGGGATGCCAAGCGAGGTCAAGGACGCGAAGGTCGCTCTCCTCGACTCGGCGCTCGAGGTGAAGAAGACGGAGATCGACGCGAAGATCGAGATCACGGACCCGACGCAGCTCCAAGCGTTCCTCAATGAGGAGGAAGCGATGCTCAAGCGGATGGTCGAGATCGTCCGGAAGAGTGGCGCCACCGTCGTGTTCTGTCAGAAGGGCATCGACGACCTCGCGCAGCACTACCTCGCCAAGCAGGAGATCTACGCGGTCCGCCGGGTCAAGAAGTCCGACATGGAGAAGCTCGCGAAGGCGACGGGCGGCAAGATCGTCACGAAGCTCGACGAGCTCTCGAAGGACGACCTCGGGTACGCCAAGCTCGTCTTCGAGAAGAAGATCGGCGACGACGAGATGACGTTCGTCACGGGCTGCAAGAACCCGAAGGCCGTGTCGATCCTCATCCGCGGCGGCACCGAGCACGTCGTCGACGAGGTCGAGCGGTCCCTCGAGGACAGCACGTCCGTGGTCGCGGTCGCGATCGAGGACGGCAAGGTGATCACGGGCGGGGGCTCCACGGCGATGGAAATCGCCCTCGGGCTGCGAAACTTCGCGGCGACGGTCGGCGGACGGGAGCAGATCGCGATCGAGGCATTCGCGGACGCGGTCGAGGTCGTTCCGAGGACCCTCTCCGAGAACGCGGGCCTCGACCCGATCGACACGCTCATCGCGCTCCGGAAGGCGCACAGCCAGGGGAGCAAGTACGCGGGCATCAACGTGTTCACGGGGAAGGTCTCCAACATGAAGACGGAGAACGTGATTGAGCCGCTCCGCGTGGGCACCCAGGCGATCTCCTCGGCGACGGATGCGGCGGTCATGATCCTCCGCATCGACGACGTGATCGCCGCGAAGGCGGGCGAGATGGGGAAGGGCGCCGGCAAGGGTGGCGGCGAGGGCGGCGAAGGGGGCGACGGCGAGGAGTTCTGAGCGGGCCTCGGGGAGGCCCGGGTGGTCTCCATGGACGCCGGCCGGTTCCCGGGGCCCTTCGGGCCCCGCGACTCTTCTCGTCGGCCGTCCCGTCCGCGGGATCGTCCCGCGGGCCTCCCGTTCCCCGCACCCTCCTGTCATGGGGACGGACCCGTGTGCCGCCCCACGCCTTGGTTCGCGCGACCTTCGAGGCGCACATCGGGTCGCATCCTCAAGGGTCACGGCCATGTCTGAGGAGACTCGACCCGTCGATGAGTCGGGCGCGACGCCCGAGGGGCGCGAGGCCCCGGCCAGCTCGGATCTGAAGGAGGAACTCGAGGCGACCCGGCGGGAGCGGCTTGACCTGTTCGAACGGCTGCAATACCTCCAGGCGGATTTCGAGAACTTCCGCAAGCGGACGGCACGCGACGCGGAAGCTCTCGTGAAGGTCGCGCACGAGGCCCTCGTCGCCCGGCTGCTCCCGGTCCTCGATGATTTCGACGCCGCCCTCGCGAGCGTCCAGGGAGACGCCTCGAAGGGTCTCCGGATGGTCCACGGCAACCTCCTCAGGGCGCTCTCCGAGGCCGGCCTCCAGGAGATCCCCGCCCACGGGGCCACGTTCGATCCCTATGTTCACGACTGCATCCAGTGGGTTCCCGAATCCGGGGTGCCGGACGGCACCGTCAAGGAGGTCGTCCGCAAAGGGTACCGGTTGCAGGACCGGATCCTGCGTCCCGCGCAAGTCATCGTTGTGAGAAACGGAGGAGATTCGAATGCCTAGGATCATCGGAATCGACCTCGGGACGACCAATTCCGAGGCCGCGTATATGGAACAGGGCGCGCCGAAGATCATCCCGAGTGCCGAGGGCTCCACGTATGGGGGCAAGATGTTCCCGTCCGTCGTCGGGTTCACGAAAGATGGGATCCTCGTCGGCGAGCCCGCGAAGCGCCAGGCCGTGCTCAACCCCGAGAAGACGGTCATGCAAATCAAGCGGAAGATGGGGACGGACCACAAGGTCCGGATCGACGGGAAGGACTACTCGCCGCCGGAGATCTCCGCGATGGTCCTCCGGAAAATCAGGACGGACGCGGAGGCCTTCCTCGGGGAGAAGATCTCCCAGGCCGTGATCACCGTCCCCGCGTACTTCAATGACAACCAGCGCCAGGCGACGAAGGACGCGGGCAAGATCGCGGGGCTCGAGGTTCTCCGGCTCGTGAACGAGCCGACGGCCGCGGCGCTTGCCTACGGCCTCGACAAGAAGGGTGAGGGCAGGATCTGCGTCCTGGATCTCGGAGGCGGAACCTTCGACGTGACTCTGATGGAGATGGGCGACGGCGTCTTCGAGGTCGCCTCCACTTCCGGCGATACCCAGCTCGGGGGGCTCGACATGGACAACGCGCTCGTCCAGTGGCTCGCCTCCGAGTGCCGGAGCGAGCACGGCGTCGACCTGTCCGGGGACCGCCAGGCGATGCAGCGCCTCCGCGACGCGGGAGAGAAGGCGAAGATCGAGCTCTCGAGCACCGTGGAGACGACGATTAACCTCCCGTTCATCGCGCAGAAGGGAGGCCAGCCCCTCCACCTGGAGCGGAAGCTGTCCCGCGCGAAGCTGGAGTCCCTGATTGAGCCCGTGCTCGCGCGTCTCGAGACCCCGATTCGCCAGGCGTTCAAGGACGCGAAATGGGAGCCGAAGGACGTGAACCACGTCATCCTCGTCGGAGGCCCGACCCGGATGCCCGTAGTCCGCGAGCGGTTCGAGAGGATCCTCGGGCGGCCCCCGGAGCGCGGTGTCGACCCCATGCAGTGCGTGGCCCTCGGCGCGGCGATCCAGGGGGCCGTCCTGAGCGGCGAGGTGAAGGACATCCTCCTCCTCGACGTGACGCCCCTGAGCCTGGGCGTGGAGACCCAAGGGGGGATTGTGCACAAGCTCATCGAGCGGAACGCGACGATCCCCACGCGGAAGGGCGAGACCTTCACAACCGCGGCGGACAGCCAGACGACGGTCGAGGTCCACGTCCTCCAAGGCGAGCGGCCGATGGCGGACCAGAACGTGAGCCTGGGGAAGTTCCTCCTGTCGGGGATCCCGCCCGCGCCGAGGCACGTCCCCCAGATCGAGGTCACGTTCGACATCGACGCGAATGGCATCCTGAACGTGGCCGCGACGGACAAGGCGACAGGCAAGACGGAGAAGCTCACGATCATGGCACCCCAGCGGATGGACCATGCGAAGATCGACCAGGCGATGAAGGACGCCGAGATCTATGCGGAGGACGACCGCAGGCGCCGGGAGCTCGTCGAGGCCCGGAACCAGGCCGATTCCCTCGTCTACTCCACGGAGAAGATGCTCAAGGAGCTGGCTTCCAAGATCTCCGAGGCGACGCGCAATGCCGTCGAGGCGGCGGTCGAGGCGCTGAAGAAGGTCCAGCACTCCGACGATATCTCGGAGCTCCGGCGGGCAATGGAGGAGCTGCAGAGGGAGGCGCAGAAGATCGGGCTCGAGATGTACCAACAGGGGCAACCGTCGGCGCCGCCCCCCTCCGGAGGGGAACCGGGACCTGAGGGACCCGGGGTCGTGGATGCAGACTTCGAGGACGTAGACAAGAAGTAGACGCGGCGGATATCGCAGAACGAGCTGGGCATGGGCGAACCCGACTACTATGGGACCCTCGGCGTCCCGCGCGGGGCGACGAAGGACGAGATCAAGCGCGCGTACCGCAGGCTCGCGAAGAAGCACCATCCCGACCTGAACAAGGAGAACCCGAAAGCCTCGGAGGAGAAGTTCAAGCAGGTCTCCGAGGCGTATGAGGCGCTCGTCGACGAGGACAAGCGTCGGATCTACGACGAGTACGGTGCGGAAGGGCTCCGACAGCAGGTCTGGGGCGGGGAAGGCTTCGACTGGTCCCGCTTCACTCACGCGTCGGACATCGAGGACATCTTCGGCCGGGACTTCTTCTCGACGTTCTTCGGCCGGTCCGGGGTAGGGGGAAGCCTGGTCGAGGATCTCATGGGCGGCGGTCTCGGCCGGCGGCGGGGGCCGGCCCCGGGTCGGAGCGTCCGCGTCGATGTCGAGGTCGGCCTCGAAGACCTCCTGCGCCCCGTCCGGCGGGAGCTCACGCTGCCCTACGACACGCCGTGCCCCGCGTGCGACGGCACCGGGGCGGAGGGCCGGCGCATGGTCACATGTCCTACGTGCGGGGGACGCGGCCAGGTGAGCCATTCCCAGCGGCGAGGCTACAGCCAGTTCATCACCGTCGGCGCGTGCCGGAAATGCCAGGGACGCGGCCAATGGCCGGACGTCCCGTGCAAGCCCTGTGCAGGGGAGGGCCGCGTCGCGGAGATGCGGCGGATCGCGGTGGAGGTCCCCGCGGGCGCTCCCGACGGCCTCCAGCTCCGGGTCCCGGGACGGGGAGAGGCCGGGGAGCGCGGAGCGGCGCCCGGGGATCTCTACGTCGTCGTGCATGTCTCGCGCCATCCCACGTTCGAGCGCGATGGCGCCGCCCTCCTCATGGACCTCCCGATTGGGTTCGCGCAGGCCGCGCTGGGTGCGGAGGTCGACGTCCCGACAATCGACGGATTCGCGCGGCTCCGGATTCCCGCGGGGACGGAGACCCACACCCTCCTCCGTCTCCGGGGGAAGGGCCTCCCCCCCTTCCGAGACTCGGGGCGCGGGGACCAGCTCGTCCGCGTGATGGTGATTACGCCCAAGCGGCTGAGCGCGGAGGAGCGCAAGCTCTTCGAGCGCCTTGCGGAACTGGAGAAAACCGGCGACGGTCGACGTCGACTCCTCGATCGGTTCCGGGAACCCTAGGGGAACGGAATCCCGGCGAGGAACGAGACCAGCTTGATCATCCCGTAGAAGGCGACGAGGGCACCGACCACGGTCAAGATCGCGAGCGCGTCCCTGAGAAGCAGACCCTTCGAGTCGAGTTCTTGGCCCGTCTCAGCAGCCATTTCGGGGCGGTTCCTCCGACGCTCCGATGGTCCTCCTGCGTATGAATCGGTTCCGGGCAGATTTTCACCGGTGTGAATCAACTCTGATATCACGCGCCCGGCCAAGGGTTATCTCCCGCGAGGCCGTTAACGCGGTCGAGATGCGCAAGGTCCTCGGCATCCTCACGGGGGATTTCCGCCTGTATCACGACCTCGTCGCTGCGCTCAGGGCCCGGGACATCCCGTTCGTGAGCCTCTCCTCCTCCCGACGGATCCCGGAGACCGTCGGGGCCATCCTCACGTCCCCGGCGGAGGCATCCGAGGTCCGGGGACCGCGTGTCGTCCCGGTGGACGACTTGCCCTCGGCGATCGCGAAGGCGCTGCAGCTCCTCCGAGGCCGGTCGGAATGGCGGGATCTTTCCATCGGCGTGGACCCGGGTCGGGCACCGGGCGTCGCCGTGGTCGGGGACGGAGAGGTCCTCGATACCCGCATCGCCGAGACCCCGGAGGCCGTCGCGAAGGAGGTCCGGACGGCCCTCCGGACGTTCCCTGCGGCACGGGTCCGGGTGCGGGTCGGCCACGGCGACCCCACGAACCGGAACCGGATCCTGAACGCCCTCGTCCAGGAGAGCGTGCGCGTGGAGGTCGTCGACGAGGCCGGTACGACGCGGAGGACGGCGCAACCGGACGTCGATGCCGCGATCGACATCGCGCGGACGCCCGGGGTGCAGGTCAAGCCGCCGTTCGAGATTCGTCCGACACGCGGCGAGGTCCGCGAGATCCAACGACGGTCACGGCTCGACAGCGAGGGCGAGGTCACGATCTCCGCGGAGCTCGCAGTCGCCGTCGCCCGCGGCGAGGTCTCCCTCGACGAGGCGATCCAGCGACAACGCAGCCGGGACCGGAAGTCAGAGGACTAGGCCGTACCGCGCCTCGAGTTCCTTCCGTCGCTTGAAGTACATCTCCTCCGCGATCTCGCCCGCCGCGAGCTTCGCCTCGAGCGCCTCGAGTTCCCGTCCGAAATCGGAGCGGAACGCAGCGGAGTACTCCTTCACGACCCGCTCGAGCGCGTCGAGGAGGTCCCGTCCGCGCTGCGTCACCTGATACACGATCCGCGGCCGCCCCGTCGGCGGGAACATCGCGGCACGGTCCACAAGGCCCCAGTCGAACAGCTCGACGAGCTGCTTGTCCACGGACGTCCGACGAATCTTGAGTTTCTTCGCGAGGTCCTCGGGGTGGTCGAACCCCTGCTGGAGGAGCCGGAGGATCTGCCGTCGGGTCTCCGAGGAGGCGATTCGGACGAGCTCGAGGGCCTCGGGCATCGTGGGGCGGCATCCCGCGACGCCCTACATCAAAGTTCTTCCTCCTCCCGCCGGACGACATCTCCCTCCAGGGAGACGTTGTCCCGCAGTCGGGAGAGGTTGTTATTTTTATCCGCGAATCTTGTATAAATAACGAGGGCCCATTGTCGATTACATGTTCCGGGCCAAGTCGGCGAACATGGCAGAGATCGTCGCACACGAGGCGGAAGGCGCCCTCGCGGACACAGCGCGATCCCTGGCGAGGCGATTCGCAACACGCGAGCGAGTCGTGGCAGGGAGTGCACAGCGGTTCCCGGTGAACGAAACGTATTTCGCCGCGCGCCTTCCTACCCCGGCAGGTTGGGTCCAGGCCCTGCGATAGACGCCGGACCGAGGGGGACGACGGCGATGCGACGGAAGGACATCCTGCGGCGACTCGAGGAGCGCCTCGCGCGCGGCGAGATTTCCGAGGGGACGTACATCGACATCAAGGCCCGGTACGAGTCGGAGCCCGAGGAGCCGGAGGAGGCCATGCCGCCCGCGGACGCCTCCTTCCAAGAGAGCATCGCCCAGGTCACCGAGGATGCGACGAGGGCCGCGGGCGAGGCCGTGCGCGCAGCGGGCGAGGCGATCAGGGCGGTTGACTTCAGCGGCCTGGGTGTCAGGCTCAGTGACGAAGTGATCAAGATCGCCGGCGCGGGAACCGTCACGGGCCAGCCCGTTCGCACCCGCGAGTTCAAGGCCGCGGGGAGCGCACGGGTCCAAGGCGACCTCGAGGCCGTGGAGGCGAAGGTCGCGGGGGCTTGTGCCTTCGAGGGAAACGTGCGCGTGACGGAGCTGCGGGCCTCGGGGTCCACACAGATCAACGGCTCGCTCGACGCCCATGAGGTCGAGTCGAGCGGCTCCCTCCGGGTCGCCAAGGACGTCAACGCCCACGAGGTCATGACGAGCGGGAGCCTCCGCGTCGGTGGCAAGGTCAAGGTCCACGAGTTCCACTCGAGCGGGAGCGTGCGGATCGAGGGCGAGCTCGAGGCCGACGAGGTCCTCATCGAACTCGGCGGAACCTCGTACGTCAAGTCGATCCGCGCCCAGGAGATCCAGGTGAAGGGGACGGGGGGGTTCCTCCGACCCCGAGGGGAGCTCACCGTGGAGACGATCGAGTCCGACGAGGTCTACCTCGAGGGGACGGAGGCGAATCTCGTTCGCGGGAACGAGGTGCGGGTGGGGCCCCACTGCCGGATCCGGACCGTGGAGGCTCGTGAGCTCGTCGTGCACGAGTCGAGCGAGGTACAGGAACGGAAGGTCCCCCCCTCGTGAGGCGAACGCAACGGACCCCGAGGCGTTCGATTTCCGGTCCGCAAAGTTGATATGAGCCCGAACCTTTGGAACCGCTCGTGCCGGAGAAGGTCCAGCTGAAGGTGGCCGAGGCTCCCCAATCGGACGTCGGGCTTGGCCGCGCCCGTGTCGACACGAAAACCCGCGTCGCGCTCGGCGTGGACGTCGGTGAGATCATCGAGATTGTCGGGAAGAAGTCCACAGCCGCGAAGCTGTTCCGGGTGATGCAGGAGGACGAGGGGAAAGGGATCATCCGGATCGACGGGCTCGTCCGGCGGAACGTCGGCGTGAGCCTCGGCGACAAAGTCGAGGTCCGCAAGGCCGAGGTGTTCCAGGGCGAGCGCGTCACGATCGCGCCGATCATCAGCGAGGGCCACAAGATCTCGTTCGGTCAGGGCATCGAGAACTTCGTCAAGCGGGGCCTCCTGAAGCGGCCTGTGAGCAAGGGAGACGTCGTCATCGTACCCGGCATCGCGCTCATGGGAGGCGCGCTCCCGTTCATGGTGATCAAGACCCAGCCGAAAGGGATCGTGCAGATCCACGACGACACGATCATCGAGATGAAGGAGGAACCGGTCCGCGAGGGCGAGGTCCTCACGCCGACGGTCACGTACGAGGACATCGGAGGCCTCAAGGAGGAGCTCATGAAGGTCCGTGAGATGATCGAGCTCCCCCTGAAGCACGCGGAGCTGTTCGAACGCCTCGGGATCGATCCTCCGAAGGGAGTCCTGCTCTACGGGCCACCGGGGACGGGGAAGACGCTCATCGCGAAGGCGGTCGCGACCGAGGCCGGCGCGAACTTCTACTCGATCCAGGGCCCGGAGATCATGTCGAAGTACTACGGACAGAGCGAGGAACGGCTCCGGGAGCGTTTCGAGGAGGCTCAGAAGAACGCGCCGTCCGTGTTGTTCATCGACGAGCTCGATTCGATCGCTCCGAAGCGCGAGGAGGTCACGGGAGAAGTCGAGCGGCGCGTCGTCGCGCAGCTCCTCACCCTCATGGACGGGCTGTCGGGCCGCGGGCAGGTCATCGTGATCGGCGCGACGAACCGCGACGAGGCGATTGACCCCGCGCTCCGCCGGCCGGGCCGTTTTGACCGGGAGATCGAAATCGGGGTCCCGGACCGCGACGGCCGCAAGGAGGTCCTCCAGATTCACACGCGCGGAATGCCGATCGAAGGCGTCGAGGAGGAGCGGGACCAGCTGCTCTCCGAGCTCTCCGACGTCACGCACGGCTTCGTCGGCGCGGACCTCGCCGCGCTCGCCCGGGAGTCCGCGATGAAGGCCCTTCGCCGATACCTGCCGGATCTCGACCTCGAGAAGCCGATCCCTGCGGAGACCTTGGAGAAAATGCGCGTCACCCCGGAGGACTTCAAGAACGCGCTCAAGGAGGTCGAGCCCAGTGCGATGCGCGAGGTCCTCGTCGAGATTCCGCGGATCCGGTGGGCCGACGTCGGGGGGCTCGAGGACATCAAGCTGAAGCTCCGCGAGGCCGTCGAGATGCCCCTGAAGGAGCCCGAGGCGTTCAAGCGGATGGGCATCCGCCCGCCGCGGGGCGTGATGCTCTCGGGCCCGCCGGGCTCCGGAAAGACCCTCCTCGCAAAGGCCGTGGCCACGGAGTCCGAGGCAAACTTCATCTCGATCAAGGGACCCGAGGTCATGTCGAAGTGGGTTGGAGAGTCGGAGAAGGCCGTCCGCATGATCTTCAAGAAGGCGAAGCAGGTCGCGCCCTGCATCGTCTTCCTCGACGAACTCGACGCGATCGCACACCGCCGCGGAACCGACAACGACAGCGGCGTGAGCGAGCGAGTCGTGAACCAGCTCCTCACGTCGATGGATGGCCTGGAGACCCTCGAGGGTGTCGTGATCATCGGGGCGACGAACCGCCCCGACATGATCGATCCCGCGCTCCTCCGGTCGGGTCGATTCGACCGGATCCTGCTCGTGCCGGCGCCGGACAAGGCTGCGCGCCTTGAGATCCTCAAGGTCCATACGAAAGAGATGCCCCTCGAAGGCGTTGACCTCGAGGAGCTCGCGGTCGAGCTGGACGGGTACACGGGTGCGGACATCGAAGGGCTGTGCCGGGAGGCTGCGATGATCGCCCTGAGGGAGAGCAAGAAGGCCCGGAAGGTGACGATGGCGCACTTCCAGGAGGCCGCGAAGTCCGTCGGCCCGAGTCTGGACGAGGATACGGTGAAGTTCTACGAGGAGATCGCGAAGCGCCTCGAGCGAGGCGTCGTCCGGCGTCGCCGGGAAGAGGAGCTCTCGTACCTCCGCTAGTCTGCTTCCTCAACCCGCCTCCGAGTACACGCTCCGTCCCGCGACGTACGTCCCGATGACACGTGCGGATGCGAGGCGATTCTCTCGGATCGTGAAGATATCGTCCGAGAGGACGATGAAGTCCGCGTACTTGCCCACGACGAGGGTCCCCCGCGTGGACTCCGCATGGCACGCGTATGCGGCCTGGCGGGTGTACGCGTCCACGGCCTCCTGCATCGTGATCCGATGCCCGGACGGTCCTCCTCGAAGGGAAAGCCGTCCCGTCGCCTCCCGGATACCGAGGAGGGGGTCCATCGGGGCCACGGGCCAGTCGCTCGCGAAGGCCAGGCTCGCACCCGCGTCGCGGAGCTCGCGCCAGGGGAACCCCGCGTCCGCCCGATCCGGGCCAACGGCGTCGCGCCATCGAGCCGTGAGCTCCGGGGCGGAGTGCCGCGGCATCATGCACGGGATCACGTCGAGCTGTGCGAACCGGGGCAGGTCCGACGGGGCGAGGAGCTCGCAGTGCTCGATCCTGTGGCGTCGGCCCGAGGTCTCGTTCGCTCGCGCCGCCGCCTCGTACGCGTCGAGGGCGAGGCGCGCACCCCGGTCTCCGCACGCGTGCGTGCAGATCTGGAAGCCTCGTCGGTCGAACTCCGCGACGATCTCTCGGAAGCGTTCGAAAGTGTAGAGCGCAGGTCCGCGTGCGCTCGGATCCCGGGTGTACGGATCGAGGAGCGCGGCGGTCCCCGTCTCCGCGACGCCATCGATGTAGAGTTTCACAGCGCCGACCTGGATCCAGTCGTCCTGGAACCCCGCCTTCGATGCCTCGAACCCGGCGTACGCGGACGGGTCCGTCGCCTCGGGGTGGTAGAGCGCGATCCGCATGCGCACGGTGAGTTCGCCCCGCGCGCGGAGGTCGGCGTAGGCGTGCACGTCTTCCCGGTTCACCTGGACGTCGAACGCGGTGGTGATCCCGCACCGGGAGGCCTCGGAGACGGTCCTCCGGAGGCCATCCAAGGACCGACGGGCCTGGACTTCCGGCACGAGGGGGGTCAGGTCGAACGTCCGCGTGAAAACGCCCGTAGGCTCCGAGGTTGCGGGGTCGAGCTGCATCTCTCCGACGTCCCGCCCGCGCTCCGCGGCGATCCGCTGGGCGATCCGGATGAAGCGGCTGTTCGCCCACCCGGTGTGGCCGTCCCAGGACGTGAGCAGTACGGGACGATCCGAGACGGTCGCGTCGAGGGCCTCCTTTCCGGGCATGCTCCCCGCTTGGAGCGCCTCATAGTCGAACCCATGCCCGATGAGGATTGCGTCGTCGGGGTGCTCCCTTGCGTACCGGGCGACTCGCTCTTGGACCTCTCCCAGGGACGGCCAGTCTGTGAGGTCGATCCACGTCCCGAGCTCGAACCCCCAGATGAGGTGTGTGTGCGCGTCGATGAACCCAGGGAGGATGAGACGTCCGTGAGCGTCGAGCCGTTTCGTCTTCGGCCCCGCGGATCGTTCCGTGTCCCGCGTGGCCCCGATCGCGACGATGCGGCCGTCTGTGCATGCGATCGCTTCCGCCCACGGGTCCGTTGGCCTTGCCGTGTAGATTTTCGCGTTCGTCACGAGGAGATCCGCGTTGCCCATCCGGCGCCACCCGCGTCGGGACCGCACATGCACTTCAAAGTTCTTCTGGCCAGGCGGTCCCTTTTTATCCGCGCCGTCCATTGTCGTCCCCATGCGCCCCACCGACTCTCTCAAGCGACTGACCGGTCAGGTGACACGCATCGGGGTGTCGAGGCTCGCCTTGGGCCTCGCGATCGTCCTCTCTCTCCTCGCCCTAGCGCTCCCGGTGTGGTCATTCACAGAACTCCGCGACGGATCGCGGGACGCTCACATCTTCGGGTGGACGACGGAGACGACGGAGGAGTTCGATAACGACGTGTGGGAGCGGACTGTGATCGAATCATATTCGCGCGTCGGCTACCCCTATCCGTTCATCGCCTCCACGGTCTCCGCAACGTACGTCCTCGCCCTCATCTTCCTCATCGTCCTCGTCGCGGTCATCGTCATCCTCGCGATGCCTCGGATGACGACGATCGGCCCCCTCGCGAAGCTCCTCGTTTGTATCCTCGTCGTGGCCGTCGGATTCCTCGCCCTCCTGTACCCCGTCCTCGTCCTACCGGGCGGCCTCGCGGCGGACACGGACCCCGATCCCGTCGGCGGGGGCTTCTGGGGCACGGCCGCGGCCCCGGGAGCGACGTTCACGTGGGGAGCGGGGCTCGGATGGTGGCTCCTCCTCCTTGCGGCGCTCGCCGGGACGCTCGGCAGCGCGCTCCCCTACCTCCGGGCGGTCCGAACGCTCGGTCCCTCGCGCCCTCAGGCCTGGCGTCCTGGGACCTGATCCGCGGGGCGTCGGGCACGGAACCTTCAAATAGAATGCGTCAGATGTCTGTCGGACGAAGGGGATGGGATCCCGTTGCGGCGGAGCCGCGTCGGGGCCCTCACCGAGTCGGGTGATGGGATGAAGAAGTTCGCCACGGAACTCCGCGGCAAGACCGTGATGACGAACGACGGTCAGATCCTGGGGACGATCGACAACTTCATGATCGACACGAAGAACGGGAAGCTTTCCGACGTCCTCGTGATGCCGGCAGAGAACGTCGCGCCGAAGGGCTTCAAGGTCGATCCCGCGGGCCGGCTCGTGCTGCCATTCCAGGGCATGCGGGCCGTGAAAGACGTCGTCGTGATGAACCTCTAGGGCGCGAGGTGCGCGGACCGCTGTCCTCTGGACGGTCACGATGGCTTCGACGCCCTCAGGGCTTCCAACGCGAGGGCGAGTTTCTCCGGCTCCTCGAGGAGGGCCGTGATCACGGCCTCGATGAGCGCCGTCGTGGACCACACCTCGATGATGAGGTCGGGGGCCTTGCCGAGAGACCACCCGACCCTGGGCTCCGCCACGGCGTCACTTCGTGATGTCCTTGAGCTTGCCCGCGAGCTCGGACAGGTCCATGCCCGTCAACGCCTTCACGAGCGCCGGTGCCGTCGCGGCGATGTCCACGACGCTGCTGACGAGCTGAGACGGCCCCCTCTCGCCCATGATGATGAGCTTCTGGGTCGTCTCGAGGGACTTCGCGGCGTTCGCGACGATCTCCGGGAGCTTCTCCACGATCAGCTGCGTGACCGCGGCCTTCCCGTACTGCTCCCACGCCGCCGCCTTCTTCGCCATCGCCTCGGCCTCCGCGAGCCCTCTTGCTCTGATCGCGTAGGCCTCCGCCTCGCCCTTCAGCCGGATGATGTCCGCCTCCGCGGTGCCTTCCTGGCGGATCCGTTCCGCCTCGCCCGCGGCCGTCCGCGCGAGCCGCTCGCGCTCGCCCTCCGCGATGAGGATCGCCCGCTCCTTCTCACCCTCTGCCGTGATCACGATCTTCCGCTTCTCGCCGTCCGCGATGGCGGCCATGGCGTCCGCTCCCATCTTCGCGGGCACGACCTGCGCGGCGATCTGCTCCTGCTCCCGCCGGCGTACCTCCTGCTGCTGGACGAGGACCTCCTGCTCCTTCGCGCGGATGTCGATCTTCCTCTGCTCGACGATCAGCTCCTGGTTCCGCTTCGCGGTCTGGAGCTGGAACGCGATCTCCTTGTTCGCTCGCTCGAGTTCGACCGTGGTTTCCGACTGCTGCTTGATGACGTCGCGATCCCGGTGATACTGGGCCACGTTCGCCTCCGCCTCCGCGTTCGCCTTCTCCGCCTGCTGCGCAGCCAGGGCCTCCGCGATCGTCGCCTCGCGGTTCGCGTTCGCCTTGCCCACGCGGGCGTCCCGCTTGACCTCCTCCGTCCGCTTCACGCCGAGGGCGTTCAGGTAGCCCATCGCGTCCTCGATCTCCTTGATGACGAAGGACCGGATCTCGATGCCCATGTTCCGGAGGTCGTTCCCCGCCATGCCGAGGATCTTCGACGCGATCGCGTCCCGGTCCGAGTTCACCTCCTCGACGGTGAGCGTGGCGCAGACCCCACGGACGTGACCCTCGAGGGTCTTCAGGGCGATTTCGTTGACTTCCTGGTCCGCCTTCCCGAGGAGGTTCTCGGCGGCGGTGTTCATTGTCGCCTCGTCCGAGGAGACCTTCACCTGGGCGACGGCCTTGATGTTGATCTTCGCCCCGGACCGCTTCACGTCCGTCACGATGTCGTTCACGATCAGGTCGAGGGTGCGGACGTCGAGCTTGAGCCACTCGATCGATTCGACGATCGGCACGATCACCTTCGCCCCGCCCGAGATCACCCGGTATCCGCGCCCGCCGGTCCCCCTCTGCCGCTTCCCATAGACGACCATCGCCATGTTCGGTGGGACTTTCTTGTACCGGCTCGCCGCGATCATGATTGCCGCTGCCACTCCAATGATGATTACCAGGATGATGAGTCCCTGGATGTCTCCGTTCGCCATTCGTCCACCTCCTACACCCTGTGCACTTTCACGGAATTCCCCACGATGGAATCGAGCGTGACGTGTTCGTCGGTGCCGATCGGCTCGTCCGCGATCGCCTGGAGGAGGGTCCGCCCCCGGGCCTCCGTGATCACGACGACCTGTCCCGGCTGGCCGGGACGGATCGGGACGAGGACCTGCCCCTTGTACCCGATGAGCTCCGACAGGTTCACGCGGGTCTCCGCCTGGGTCTTCACGAACACGTTGAGCATGAGGACCCACATCCCGCCCGCGATGAGGACCGCGAAGATGACGGCGAGGGTCGGCGTCCAGAACGCCCCGACGCCCATGCTCTCGAAGAGCGTTCCGAACCCGCCGAACGACGTACCGAAGACCGCGACGATCGGTAGGCTCAGGGGGCTCAGACCCGTGTCGACGCCCACCCCGACGTCATGGTCGAACCCGAAGTCACCGATGTCCCCGAGGACGAGTGTGATCAGCAGCAGGGCGAGGAAACCGATCATCAGCCAGGTGTACAGGCTCAGGCTCAGGAAATCCGCCAACGTCTCACTTCCACTCTCGCGTCACCCGTTCGTCCTTCTGAGGAGGGAGTCGAACGACCTCCTTCGTGCCGGCGACCCGCGTCCCGCAGTTCCAGCAGAAGGTGTCACCCGCGTGGAGCTTCACACCGCAGTACGCGCAGTACGCGCTGCCCCTCGGGGATGTCCCGGGAGGCGGGACCGCAGGCGGCGCCTTCGCTTCTGGTCTCCTGAGTGTGGGAGACTCCAACGCGGGTGCCGTCGGCTTTGCCGCGCGCGGCTCGACCTCGAACACGGTGCCGCACTCCCCGCACTGCCTGGTGTCCTCCGTGACGATCGCGCCGCAGATCGGGCAGACGTAGCCGCGGAACACGACGCCCCGGTGGCCGAAGCCGAGATCGCGGTTCTGATTGAACTCGAGATTCCGGCCGGAATCGAACTCGAGGGGACGCTGGGAATCGAACGTGCGCCCGCGGCTCGGATCGAAGCTGCGCCCTCGATCCGGATTGAAGTTGAGGATGTCCCCCACAACCCTCCCTCCGGTGACGTCCATTATTCAGGCGATAGCGGATAAACGTTGTGCTGGGAATCCCCTTGTCGGTCAGAGGAGGACGCGCCTCTCCTCCTTCACGACGTTCAGCACGACCTGGGTGTACGTGTTCTCCACGTATTCCATCGAGCCGAGGCGCTTGATGAACGCGTCGAGCTCCCGTGTGTTCCGCAGCCGCACGACGACGATCGAGTCCCATTCCCCCGTGACGTCGTACACGTGGGTCACCCGGTCGTCCTTGGCGATCCGCCGCTGGACCTCGAGGAGCTTCCCCTTGTGGATCTCGACGCCAACGACGGCCATGACGTCGAACCCGGTCTTCGCCTCGTCGATCAGGGGTGCGTAGCCCGTGATCACGCCTTCCGCCTCGAGCCGGTGGATGCGGTTCGAGACCGTGCTGATGCTCGCCTTCACCTCGCGGGCGAGGTCCCGGAAGGATTTGCGTGCGTCCGTGTTCAGATGTCGCAGGATGTTCAGGTCGAGGTCGTCGAGCTTCACGGTTGTCGTCATGGCGGGCCGCAGGCCCATCGCTTTGTCGGTTAAGAGGCTTGCCCGCCCGGCCAGCCGCGCGACCTTCGTTCGGTTTCGGTGAACCGAATTCGACATATGGCGCTCATGCGCTTAGAATTACGTTCAAATGCACGATTCTGTTGAAATAACCTTTATATATGCACATCGAAATCCCTTTCGGTGCAACGGACGGGTTTTTCTCGACGGTGGAAGGCAGCTGCAGGTTCTGAGGGAGGGTATCGATGAAAGCGAAGAAGGGCAACGTCGTGGACTCTGTGTTGAAGCGGATCGAGTCGGAGGGGATCCGGTGGGTCGATCTCCAGTTCGTCGACCTGCTCGGTGCGCTGCAACACATCACGATCCCCACGACGTCCCTGGGTCCCGACGAGTTCAAGCGCGGCATCGGCAAGCTCGATGGCTCCTCGATCAAGGGGTTCAAGGAAATCCACGAGTCGGACATGGTCATGAATCCCGACCCGTCCACGTTCGCGGTCCTCCCCTGGTACGGCGGGGAGCACAAGACCGCAAGGATGATCGTCGACGTGTACGAGGGGGCGACCCACGAGCGGTTCACACGCGACTCCCGATTCATCGCTGAGAAGGCCGTGCGGTTCGCGACGGACCAGGGCTTCGACACGACCTACTGGGGCCCCGAGATTGAGTTCTTCGTCTTCGACGGCATCCGCCTCCTGCCGACGCCGGAGCACGCGCGGAACCCCTGGTCCGGCGCGGGCTACGAGATCATCTCCCGCGAGGCGCCCTGGCACGACAACGGCGGCAAGAACTTTCCGATCCGGTTCAAGGAAGGGTATTACCCTGCCCCGCCCGCCGACACGCTCCAAGACTTCCGGAACGAGGCGTGCCGCGTCCTCACGGACTCCTTCGGGATGCGCCTCGACGCTCACCACCATGAGGTCGCGACCGCCGGCCAGTGCGAGATCGACATGCGCTACGACGAGCTCGTCCCCATGGCGGACAAGGTCGTCACGTACCGCTACACGATGAAGATGGTCGCCCACGGGATGGGGATGATTGCGACGTTCATGCCCAAGCCGATCTTCGGCGACAACGCGAGCGGGATGCACACGCACCAGAGTCTGTGGACCCGCGGGAAGAACGTGATGTACGATCCCGACGACGAGTATGCGGAGATCAGCCAGACGTGCCGGTACTACATTGGCGGGCTGATGGATCACGCGCGGGCCCTCTGCGCCTTCACGAACCCCACCACGAACTCGTACCGGCGGCTCGTGCCCGGATACGAGGCCCCCGTTTTCATCGCATGGTCAAAGGGCAACCGCTCCGCGAACATCCGGATTCCGATGTACTACCAGGGGATCGAGGCGGCGAAGCGGATCGAGTACCGCACGCCCGACCCCGCGGCGAACCCGTACCTCGCGTTCGCGGCGATGCTCTGCGCGGGCCTCGATGGAATCAAGCGGAAGATTGACCCCGGCGAACCCGTCGACGAGGACCTGTACCATCTGAGCCCACACAAGCGGAAGGAGTACGGCATCCGGGAGCTCCCGGGGTCCCTCAAGGAGGCGGTCGAGCACCTCCAGACGGACTACATGTTCCTCAAGACCGTGTTCACGCAGGATCTCTTGGAGAAGTACGAGGAATTGAAGCTCGACGAGCACCTGCAGACGTCGCTCCGGCCGTCGCCGTACGAGATCTACCGATACATGGACGCTTGAGGTCCCCGCGCGATTGCGGCCTGTGCGATCGCGGCTCTCGCGAGCCTTGGCCTTCTGCTCGTCCTCACGGTCTCCGACAGCGGGATTACCCGGATGGCTCTCCCCATCGCCCAGTGCCTGAGCCCCGCGGCGGCCGCGAGGATGTTCAGGGCGCCCGCTCGGTCGTTGTCGAGGCGCGGTTCTCAGGCACCGCGTGAACCGGCCCCAGCGTACACCCAGAACCTTTATGGCCCTCCCGCGGTTCGCGGCGCCATCCAGCGGGGGCACACGATGGCCGACGACATGAAGGAGACGAAGATTCTCGAGATCGCGAAGCGGGAGAAAGTCCAGTTCGTGCAAATCCAGTTCATGGACCTCCTGGGTTTCGTGAAGACGGTCACGATTCCCACGACGAAGCTCGAGCGGGCCCTCGACGAGGGTGTCGTCTTCGACGGGTCCTCCGTCGTCGGATACGCGACGATCGAGGAGAGCGACATGCGGGCGCATCCCGTGCCCGAGACGTTCCGCGTCTTCCCCTGGACGTCCGGGGATCTCAAGACGGCAGGGATCGTGTGCAACGTGTACGACTCGAAGGGGAGCCGCTTCACAGGCGATCCGCGATACGTCCTCGAGCTAGTGATGAAGCGCGCGCGGGAGATGGGGTACGTGCCCCACACGGGCCCCGAGTACGAATTCTTCCTCTTCAAGCTCGACGGGACCGGCCGGCCAACAAACGTGCCGAGCGATTCCGGGCGCTACTTCGAGCAACTCCCCATGGACGCGGGCGAGGCCGTACGGAAGAAGGTCTCCCTCTACGCGAACGAGATGGGCTTCGACGCGGAGGCGAGCCACCACGAGGTCGCACCTGGGCAACACGAGATCGACCTCCGGTACGCGGACGCGATGACGTCGGCGGACCGGGTGATGGCCCTGAAGCATGCGATCCGGACCGTTGCCTTGGAGCTTGGTCTCCATGCGACGTTCATGCCCAAGCCGGTCTTCGGGGTGAACGGATCCGGGATGCACGTCCACCAGAGCCTGATCACTCCCCACGGCGAGAACGCGTTCTACGAGCCGACGGCGAAGTGGGAGCTCTCCCCCCTCATGCTCCACTACCTCGCGGGGATCCTGACGTACGCGCGGGAGACCTGCGCCGTCCTCGCGTCGTGGGTGAACTCGTACAAGCGGCTTGTCCCGGGTTACGAAGCGCCCGTGTACATCTGCTGGGCGAACAAGAACCGATCCGCCATGGTCCGGATCCCGCAGGGGCGGGGGATGTCCACGCGGATGGAGGTCCGGAACCCGGACCCCGCAGGGAATCCCTACCTCCAGTACGCGGCGATGATCGCTGCGGGCCTCGCAGGGATCGAGAGGAAGCTCGAGCCCCCGGAGCCCATGGAGACGGACATCTACGCCCTCACGGCGGCGGATCGGCGGAAGCTCGGGATCGCGTCCCTCCCCGGGAACCTCGAGGAAGCGTTGAACGAGTTCGAGCGGTCCGAGCTCATGCGGGAGACGATGGGGGCCCATGTGTTCACCCACGTCCTGTATCTCAAGCGGCAGGAATGGGACGAGTACCGGACCCGGGTCACCGACTACGAGGTCGAGAAATTCCTTCCCATCCTGTGAGCAGCCCAACGGCTTTAAGCCGGGGACCGCGTCTTGGGGACGAATCACATGGCCGAGAACCGCGATGCCGTTGCCGAGGAGCGGCGGATCCTCAAGGAGGCTCGGATCCTCGACGACAAGCTCATCGACCGCATGGACGTCTACCCCGGCGACCGCGTCCGGCTCCGGTTCTTCTATCCGCAGCACGGGTTCGAGGAGATCGTCGGCCATTTCCTCGGGTTTTACACCTTGTACGAAGGCCCGGAGGGCGGCGGCGACCTGAACCTCGTCGTGCGCGTCGCGAAGGACGGCCGGTCGACGGTCCTCTACAAGGACCGGGCGTACCTGGAGGAGTTCGAGGTCCTCGAACCGAATCTCGAGGTCCGGGACCAGATCCGCGACTTGGACGCGCGGCACGGCCGGGCCGTCGGCCACGAGTTCGGATGAGGACTCAGTACCGGTCGACGCCCTGGGCGAGGTCGTGAAGCCGCGCGACCCGGTCTTGGATGGGTGGGTGGGTCCGGAACAGATTCACGAAACCCGTGGGCGAGAACGGATTCACGATGAAGAGCCCCTGGGACGCAGGGCTCCCGAACCGGAACGGCCGCCGGCGGTTCGCCGCCTCGAGCTTCTCGAGCGCGGAGGCGAGGGCGAGCGGCTCGCCGATCGCGAGCGCCCCGCTGTGGTCTGCCCGGTACTCCCGGCCACGGGAGATTGCGAGCTGGAGGAGGACCGCCGCGAGGGGCGCGAGGATCATCCCCAGGAACGCGAGCAGGGTCGCCACCCCGTTATCACGGCCGCGCGAAGACCCGCCGAGCATCGTGTTCCACCAGAACATCCGTGCCATGAACGAGATTGCACCCGCGATCGTCGCGGCGACGGACATCACGAGGATGTCCCGGTTCTTCACGTGGGAGATCTCGTGGGCGAGGACCCCGCGGAGCTCGTCCTCGGTCAGGAGATGAAGGATGCCCTCGGTGACCGCGACCACGGCGTGCCTCGGGTCCCGCCCGGTCGCGAACGCGTTGGGGGTGTCCGTGGGCACGATCGCGACGCGTGGCATCGGAAGGCCCGCACGCTGGGCGACCTCGCGCACGGTCCCGTGCAGGCGCGGCCGATCGGCTTCCGAGATGATTCGCGCGCGGTACGACCAGAGGACGATCTTGTCCGAGGCGAAGTACGCGATGAGGTTCATCGCGGCCGCGAGGGCGAGGAACACGAGGCTGCCGGTAACCCAGTCCGAGAACCAGAGGGTTCCGATGATCCAGCCGAATCCGACGAAGATCGCGGTCAAGGCCGCGAACAGGGCGGCGAGCCGCGCGTACGCTCCCATGCGCTCCACCTTCCAATTCGTGGAATCTGAAGGATTCCCTGGTCCCTTATCAAGTTGATGCGGGAGTTCCGCCGTCGAGGGATATCCCGTGGGTCTCCGCGACCGCCATGCCCCCGGCCGGCAGGGCACGGGAGGCCTCCTCGATCGGAATCACGAATGCGGTCGCGATTCGCTTCGCGATCCGCTCGCGGTCCTCCTTCCCTGGGACCAGGACGAGGTACCTTGAGGATCTCGCAACGACCGCGGACACCGGGCCCCCCATGACTTTACGATGGCCCTCGATGTCGACTTCGCCCACAGCGATTCGGACCGGAAGGTCGTGGAGGTAGTTCCGCTTCCCGCGGACGACGAAGGCGCCGCGGGGGAGGAACTCCCCCGACTCCGCCTGCTTTGACACCTGTTCCGGCAGGACCCAGTATGCGCTCCCGCTCGCGAGGCCCGCGGACCATGCCTTGCTGTACGCGAGGGCGAACTCGCACGCCTCGCGCAGGGTCGCGTCGGAGGCCTTCGAGCCTTCCTTCACGACCGTGGATGGCGCACCATGCAGGTCGGCGTGTGCGTAGCGATCCCCTTCCTTCAGGTGCTTCTTCACGAGCTGGTCGTTCGTCCTCGCGTCGCGCCCCGCGAGGATCAGTCGTCCCTCGGAGGAAAGGCACCATCGGTACGCGTCGAACCACATCGCCTTCGTCGCGCGGACCTTGGGCCGTACCGCGGCGCGGACCGCCTTCCGCCGCACGATCTCCATCTCCTGGCGCGTCGTCTCGATCGCCTCCTCGACCTTCTGCGCTTTGAGCTGGGCCTCGCGCCGCCGGTCGTACAGTGACTGTGCGTTCGCGGTCACGTCCCGCTCGTAGTCGAGCGTGATCGCGTCAAAGTCTCCGATGGCCAGGGTGACGGTGTGGTTCAGGCGATCGATCGCACGGACCTGTGTCCCCGGGGCCGGCGCCGAGCCCTCCCGGATCCCCCTCAAGAGCTCGTCGAACGGAGCGTAATGGCCGTAGAGGAAGTGAGCTTGCGCCTCGAGACGGGTCGTCTCCTCCCGGAGCGCCTGCAGGGACTCCCGCTGCTGTGCGATTCTTCGATCGAACTTCGCGGCGACCTCATCGACCCCCTCGACCTCCGTCGGGGCGGACGCGAGGTACTGAGAGAGCGCCTCGTTGAACGTCGGGAAGGGCCGCCGCTCGTGCCCGTCGTGCTGCCGCAGGTCGACCGGGGTCGCGTCGACGGGCCGGCCGCCGTCGAGGACGAGCGCAGGCCGTCGTTCTTGGTCCACGGCCACCGCGAGGTTGTTCAGGGCCGTGTACAGGGCGTCGACCTGGCCGTCGACGAGATCCTTGACCCGCGTCTCCTTCGCGACCCCGGCGAGGAGGCAAAGCTCCTCCGCGTACTGTCCTCCGAGGTTGATGACGCTCGCCAGGACGCGGACGACCTGCCCCTTCGCCTCTCGGAGGGAACGGTCGAAGCTCGTTCGATCGAGCTCGAGCGGGTCGACGCCGTGAGGCGGGTACGCGTACGGCTCCCCCGGGCGGACGACGCGGTCCTTGAACGCCACGGAGGAGAGCGCGGCCGCCGTCGTCCCGTCCTTCACGACGACGAGGTTCCCCTTCGCGAACACCTCGAATACGACGTCGAACACGTCCGGTCCCCGCGCGGCCTTCAACGTGACGATCCGATCGAAGCCCCGCTGCTCGACGGCCGTGATCCGCGCGTTGTCGATGAGGCGCCGGAGGGTCTGAGCGAACGGAGGCAGGTTCTCCCCCTTGTCCTCCATCGCGTGGAGGCATAGCCAACGGCCCGGGGCGAAGAAGAGCTCGCGCCGCCCCTTCCCGGGCACGTTGATCTTGAGGACGAGGTCCTCCGCCTTCTGGTACGTCTTGTCGAAGTACCCACCGACGAGCTCCTGCCACTCGGCGACGAGTGCCCGGAGGTCGAAGGAGGACAGCGCCGTCTTCATGCCGTCGGGCTCGAAGGCCCAGACGTTACTTAATCGTTCGTCCCCGCTTCGCGTCCTCGAGGACGGTCATCGCCGCGTTCCGCCCGGGGGCGCCCGTCACGCCGCCGCCGGGGTGGACGCTGCTCCCGCAGATGTAGAGGCCCTCGATCGGCATGCGGTATCCGGACCAGCCCGGCACGGGTCGGAGGGAGAACAGCTGGTTCGGGGTCATGTCCGTCTGGTAGATGCATCCTTCCGGCAGGCCCCATTCCCGCTCCATGTCCAAGGGCGTGATCACCTCGCGCCGCTCGACCGCGCGGCGCACGTTGGGCGCGAACTCCGACAGGGTCTCGAGGACGGCGTCCCCGGCCTCCTCGCGGCGCCCGTCCCATGTGCCTTCGCTGAGGCGGTACGGGAAGTACTGCGAGTAGATGGACAGGGTGAACTTGCCGGGAGGGCAGAGGCTCGGGTCCGTGACGGAGTGGAGGACGCAGTCGAGGAACGGCGCCTCGGACGGCCGGCCCCATTTCGCGTCGTCCCACGCCTTCTCGAGGTAGTCCACGGAAGGGCAGATGTCGATGTAGCCCTTATGATGCGGCTGGAGCGTCCTCCCTGGACGGCAGGTGAAGTCCGGGAGCTCGGTCAGGACGCAGTTCACCTTCGTCACGACGCCCGACGCCTTGATCGCTCGGACGCGGGCGAGGAACGCGGGGTCGACGGCGTCGGGCTCGAGCATGCCGAGGAACGTCGTCTTTACATCCACGCTCGAGAGGACGAATCGCGCGTCGATCCGCGTGCCGTCGCTCAGCTCGACGCCCGCGACACGACCGGCGTCCGTCAGGATCCGTCGCACGCCCGTCGATGTGCGGACGACGGCTCCGAAATGCTCCGCGGCCCTCTGGAGGGCGAACGCGACTCCCCCCATGCCGCCCTTCGCATAGCCGAACGTCTGCTTGACCCCGTTGATCTCATGGAGGAGCATGTGGCCGAGCATGAGCGCGGTTCCGGGCGTCTTCGGACCTGCGGGAAGGCCGATCGTCGTCGCAGTCACGAGCGTCGCCTTGACCTCCTCGGACTCGAAGAACTCGTCGAGGAGGTCCGCCGCGCTCTGCAGGAGGATCCGCTTCGCGAGCTCCTCGGCCTCGGGTCCCTGAAACATCGCGAGGAGGTCCGGGAGGGGGGGTGGCGGCGCGAGGACCATCGCCTCGATGAGTTCCATGACCTCGGTCCAGAACTCGACGTACCTCGGGTACGCCTCTGCATCCTTCTTCGAGTACCTCGCGATCTCCTTCAGGTTCCGGTCGTTGTCGTTCCAGAACAGGATCGAGTCCCCGTTCGGGAACGGGAGGAAGAACTGCGGGTCGAACGGGTACGCCTCGTAGCCGAACCTCGGGAGATCCAGGTCCCGGATCACCTCCGGTCTCAGCAGGCCCGCGGAATACGCGAGGCGGGAGAACCGCACGCCGGGATAGACCTCTTCCGTCACGCTCGCGCCGCCCACGACGGGCCGACGCTCGAGGACGATCGTGCTCAGGCCCGCCTTCGCGAGGTACGCGGCGGCGGCGAGGCCGTTGTGTCCACCGCCGATTACCACGGCATCGAACGCGACCATGGCCGCCTCCTCGCCGCGGACGGATCGGCCTTCCCCGGAGCCTTGCCACCCCTGGCCATGCCCCGGTCCGACCCCACGAACCCATCTCCTCCTCGCGGCCCGGGTCCCGAAGGCGGTCCCGCGTGGAGGACGTCGGTAAGGAGGCCGCGTATAAAAGGTCCGGCACCGAGCGAAGTCACCAGCGGTCCCAGTGCAGGATCTCCGAGAGGGGGAGCCGTTCGGGCGCCGCGGGATCCTCCGCGGGTTCCCCGATCGGAAGGAGCGCGACCGGTCTCACGTGCCGTGGCAGGTCGAGGAGCCGGACGACCGCGCCCTCGTCGAACGCGCCGATCCACACGCTCCCGAGGCCCTCCGCATGGGCGGCAAGGAGCAAGTTCTCCGTCGCGGCCGCCGCGTCCTGAAGCGCGTACAGGTCCCGGCCTCGGGGCCCATACTTGCCGATCCGCTGGAGGTTCGCGCAGACGACGACCACGACCGGAGCGTCCGCGATGAACGCCTGGTCGAAGGTCGTCGCGGCGAGGGCCTTCCGCATCGCCTCGTCGGAAACGACGACGAAGTCCCGCGCCTGGAGATTCCCGGCGGAGGGCGCGAGGTTCGCGAGATCCACGAGCGGCTCAATCCGCTCCGCGGAGACCGGGTCTGCGCGGAAGGCGCGGATGCTCCGGCGCGTCCGGATCGCACGCAGGAGGTCCATGCCGGAGCGATTCCACGCGCGAGGGTTTCAAGATGCTGAAACGGTTGTATGGTTTCGCGGGCGTCCAGGGCCCCAGATCCACGCAGGGGCTCCGATAGGCTGAAGTAACGCAGGCCGTTTGGCCGGACAACCGCCGCAGTGGCTTAGGGGTAGAGCGGCGCCTTGGTATCTCCCGGAAGGGAGCCAAAGAGGCGCAGGTCGGGGGTTCAATTCCCCCCTGCGGCTTCCGCAATGCGATCACCGTGGACGACGGCCCTACTGTGACGCTTCGAACGTCTGCGAGATGACTAGCTGGGCACCGACCGGACCCCGGACGTCCGTGAGTGTCACACGGTAGGCGTGGCCGGCTTGGACGTCCAGGAAGATTTCGACGATGCCCACGGGGTATGCGTCAAGGGCCCGGAACCGCACGGCCTTGTGGAGGACAGACTGGGATATGCCACCGGACGCATCGACGATTTCGATCGTCGCCGCACGGAAGCCGCGGTTCACGAGGGCGAGGACCCACCGGCCATCCACGGACGGTGTGAACTCCCAGGTCAGGCCCGGCTTCTCGCTCGCGAACGTCTTCGTGATCACTTGGTCGGCCGGCAGTACGGTCACCCTGACCAGATCCGTCGCGGTGTTCCCAGCGTTGTCTGTCACCGTCAGGGTGACGCCGTAGATCCCCTCCATGGGGAACGGATACCCGGGTCGCGGCCCGAACAGCGTCCGGGGCTCCGTGTCGACGAACGTCCACTCGTAGCTCTGGATTCCCGACCGATCGTACGAGCCTCTCCCGTCGAGGACGACCCAGGCGCCCGCGAACGAGATCAGGTCGGAACCCGCGTCGGCGACGGGCGGCGCGGTGTCTTCCAGCGGGTGCGCTTCCCCGACTGCGACGTTGTCGATGATGATCCCCGCGGAGCCCCACCAGAACTCGTTGACGAACTGGATCTTTGACACGTCGAAGCCCGCACCCGCGAGCGCGGGGCCCGAATGCACGTCCCCGTCCAGGATGAGGTCGGTCGACCCGCGATCTTTCGCCATCCGGAACGCGAGTTGGTGCCAGCCAGGAGTGGTGCTGAGCAACTCCGTGCCCGCCCGCCCATCGGAGATGGCCCATCGATACGTCGACGTGAACGCGATGCGCAACGAAACCTGAACCGTCCCGGACGTGTCGGACCACGAGACCATCAGGGACGCTTCACCGGACCCCTGTATGGGCACCCGAAACATCGGGTCGGGCGGCAGGTACAGCTGGGCATGGGTCTCGAGGATCCCCGTGTACGCGGCGCCCCCCGTCCAATTCATCGTCGCGTTCGTCCGGGTCTCCGGCAGGCCGCCGCCGAAGCCGGTCGCGTAGTAGCTTCCGACGAAGAGACCCCCATCGCGGACGTCGAAGTAGTTCCAGATGCCCTGCTTCGGCGAGCAATACGGGTGTCCGCAGGCCTCGTAGTAGCTCCCGTTCGTGATCTGCCAGTTCTCCTTCGTCGCGGGCCAGGACGAGAAGCTCTCCATGAGGAACGGCGTCAAGTAGTCCGCGACGACGACGGGTCTCGCGTACTCGCCCGTGAGGCCGCCGGAATCGGTCACCTCCAGTCGGATTCGGTAAACGCCAGGCGCAGGATAGGTGTGCGACGCCCTCGGGACCGCGTCGAGGGACGTGTCGTACATCCCGTCGTCCTCCCAGTCCCACCGGAACCGGAGCGCGGGAGTGGGGTCCTGGCGATCCTTCGAGGAAGAGGCGTTCACCCCGAACACCGTGAGGCCACCGCCGACGGAAGGGTCGACGGAGAAGTGCGTGGCCGGAGGCGTATTCCACACGCCCGGATCCGTGCCCTCGAAGACCTGTACGTTGTCTACGAGGACCCGCTGGACCTCCTCCTTGAGACCGTTCGCGAACTCGATCTTCGAGAGGTCGGGGGCGTCTGAGACCGGGAGTGGGTAGGGTAGATTCATCGTGACGACGCCGTCGTACGACACGGTCCACGTCGTGCGTCCCTTCTCGAGGACGATGGAGACGGAGTGCCAACCGCCGGTGACGGTCCCGATCTGTCTCCAAACTGTGCCGTCGTAGTACGCGAATCCGGGAGGGTTGATGTAAGTCTGGAAGCCCGACCAGTCGGGGCTCCCGAACCGCGTCGAGATCGCCGCGCTGCCGGCCGCGTCATAGAGGGTGATGCGGAAGACGCTGCCCGTGTATCCGATGGAATAGGAGAGCCCGAACGCGTCGGGCAGGTGGACGTTGTAGGAGAGCACGAGTCCCCCGGAATATGATATAGAGGAGGACCAATTCGCGGTCGCGTCCGTGTAGTCACCAGCCTGGACGCTGGGTCGGAGGTTGTTGCTCGCGACGAGCGCGCTCTCCTGAATGTCGAAGTAGGTGTCAATGCGCTCTTTCGTGCCGTTCCAGATCGTCCATCCGGAATCGAGGGAACTCCAGGACCCGAACCGTTCGTCGAGGAAGTTCGGGCCCGTAGCGGTCGCCCCGAACGGCGGAGCGACGAGCGAGACGACCACGAGGCCGATGAGCAGACCCACGCGCCGGACAGGGAGTCGCGCGACCCGATTTTTCGTCCCGATCCCCCCACGCACCAGGAGGACCGTAATCCTCCGGGCGGATATATGTCGGTTCCGGAACGGATCCCGGTCCGGCGGGGCGAATGGAGGTTCGGCGGACGACGAGCGTCGCGGCGCCGTCACTTGTACTTCTTGAGGGCGCTGTTGTCCTCTTCGAACACCATCGCGAAGTAGTCGAGGGCGTTCTTCCGCACGGCGTTCTCTGTCATCCCCGGAGGCACGGTGAATTCGCCCTCCACAACGACCTTCGTCTGGTGCCCCATCGGCGTGTACGTGTGCGAGTGCTTCGTGCCCTTCATCGGTCCCGAGAGATACTCGAAGTCGTATCCCTTCGGCGGGTTCATGACCATGCGGACCTTCTCCACGTTGAACGTCCCGTCAGGGTTCCCCAGCTTCGCCTCGGCGACGATCGCGTTGCCTTTCTCCTCCAGTACCTTCGTGACCCGGAAGGACCCATGCTGATGCGCCTGTTCGTCGTTCATGTACTTCCAGATCCGGTCAATCGGTGCGTCGAAGATGCCGTCGTCCTTCACGTGAACCATGGCGACCCCGGCCGACGACGCGGTCGTTGCATATAAGCATGCTCCAAAGTTGGCATGCCCTCGTGAGGGACGGAGTCACGATCTCGCCCGCCCCACAACCCCACCGGTCGACCTCCCGGCCGTCAGACGCGCCCGATCCGGAGCAGATCCGCAATCCTCTCCCCGCGCAGCGGCTGGCTGCCACGGCCGAGACCCGGGAAGTCGACCGTCCTCACGTCGGTCCCGCGGAGTCCGTCCGCGAAGCCCGCGACCGCCTCGCGGTATTCGTGGGAGAGCAAGTCGATGACCGTCGTGGGTCGGACCGCCTCGATGTAGGCCCGGAGGATTCCTGCCAATCCCGCACCGTGCCACCAGCGGTTCAGCTTCCCAAAGGGCGGACACGGCTCGGCCATGGAATGCGCGTACGCGGGGACCGCGTCCCGGGACGCGACGAGCCCGAGCAGCCCGGACACGATGAGCACCTCGACCTCGGGCCGACGGGCCTCCCACGCCTGGGGGGGGATTTGGCGGTACATGTTCCCGTCGAACCGCCAGTACGCGGGCATGAGCCCTTCCGTCTCAAGCATCCCATGGGGAGAGCGCGCCGCGACCTCTTCACGGAGGCGCAGGAGGTCCCCCCGCGCCGGCTCGGGGAGCGCATCGAGCACCTCGTCCGCCGGACCTTCATCGCCGCCCTTCCGCTTCCGGGTGCTTTCGGGGATGAGGGCGACGACTGCCGGCCGGGTCATGCGCTCGCCTACGGACGTGCGGGGATAGGCCTTTTTCGGAATTCCTACGCGCCGCAGCGCCATGCTCGAAGGCCGCCCGCGGGGCACCGTCAGGAACGCACCCATGACTCGAGCTTCGACTCGAAGACCGACTTCGCCGGCCACCCGAGCGACGTCGCGACCCCATAGAAGTCTCGGAGGGTCTTCCCCCGACGGAGTGCCGTAGCCCGGAGCTCGCGGATCCGCTCCCCGATGATCGCGTATGTGGACGCATACCCGGGTCCCAGCACCTGATGCGCAGGGAACAGGTTGTAGTAGATCGTCGATCTCTCCAGCCCGGTCCTCCGGTGGGCCCAGTCGACGAAGGCGACGAGGTCCTGCCTCCCGGAATTGATCCTCGCATCGCCTACGACCCGGAGGAATCGCACGATCCTCGCGCGGAGGGCGTCGAACTCGTAGTCCTTGGCAATCCGATCAGCTCCCCCCCAGGCCCGGAGGAACTCGACGAACGCGCTCTCTTCGGGACCGCGGAGCTTTCCTGCCGCGACATCCTGAAGGATGGGGAGGAAATCAATCTCCATCTGGAACGCGAGGCCCTCGGAGACGCAGACGGACGGACCGTTGAGGACGTCGAGCAAGCCGGTCGCCGCGCGGTACCCGCGAGTCGAATTCGACCCATGGACGCAGTGGCCGTACTCTTCGTGGACCAGGAGGTCGAGGAGCTCCGCCGGCGCCGGGCGTCCGGCGCTCCGCTCGTCCGTCGTCGCAAGGAAGATCTCCCGGGAATGGTCCGTGAGCGTGTCAAGGCTGAACGCCGCGCCGGAAGGTGTCATGTTCGCGAGGTACGCCGGCGTCTCGACGATCTCCATCGCGTGGTCCGGGTTGATGTCGACGAAGTGCTTGTGCGCGACCGGCCGGGTCGCGTCGCGGAGCCCCGTCAGGAACGGGAGGATCTCGTCCTTTCGGAGGCCGCGAGCCCGGTGGAGCGCATCGCCGACCGCCTCCGCCGTGGGAGCGCAGCCAAGCTCGGCGGCGAGGTCCTCGACGACGCGGCGGAAGCGCGGGAGCTCTCGTCGGAGCATCCGGAGTCCTGCGGCCTCGACCTCGCGCGGGGACTCGCGGTAGTCCCAGAGATCCCGGAGGGCTCGCGCGTACCCACGGGACCGTCCGAGCTCCGCACCCGTGCGCCGCAAGGCGTCAAAGATCTCGTCGAACGTGCCCTCGGGCCGGAACCCGCGGAGATCGAAGAAGGACCGGTATGCGGCGAGGCTCGCCCGGAGGTCGTCTACGGCGTTCTCCGCGGCCGTCCCCCGCGCCTCCCGCGCGACGGTGTCCAGGACCTCCTCGAGGCCCTGGCACGCGAGGACGACGAGGGCGCGCATCCCCGGGGGCCAGCGCTTCGATCGCCACCGGCGCAGGTCTGCGTCGAGGGCCTTCTTCCCGTCGATCGCGAGGTCTCGCGCGTGCGCGGGGTCGACGCCTTCCTTCACCATGTGGGTGAAGTACGCCCCGACGAGCCCCTCCGGGACCGCCGCGGGCTCGGGAAGGAGGAGCTTCTTCCTCATCGCGCGGAGGAATTTCCTCGCCGTGGGGTCCCGGGTCCTGGCGGTCAGAGAGTCGATTCGCCTCACCGCGCGCCTCACGTTCGCCTCCGTGGGCACGAAGACGTGGCCAGCGCACTCCTCGATCCCGTACGCGAAGGCGTCGTCCGGCCGGACACGTTTCCACAAGTCGAGGATTCCCCGTTCGAGCGTCGATGCGGGCGCAATCATCTTGGAACCCCGGGGCGCGGGATTCACGTCACGGGCTTAAGCTCTCCCACCCGCCGCGATCGTGGACCTCACGATGCCACGTCCTCGATATGGAACTTCACGTTCCGGGTCTCGAGCTCCTGCAGCACGGCGTCCGGGGGGAGATCTTCCGGGACGAGGACCCCGTGCCGCGGCGCCTTCGCCGTGGCGAGAAGGATCATCCCCGTCGTCGCCGCTGCCGCGGTGAGGTAGTACTCCGCCGTCGTCCCCCGACGGCGGTTCGCCTCCTTGTGGTCCATCGTCGTCCACGCGCGGACGTGTCTCTTCGATCCGTCCTCCGAGGTGCCCTCGACGTCCACGACGATCGCGAGGGTTCCCGTGATCGGCCCGATGAGCGTGGAGGGCTCGGGGAACGCGGCGAGGAACGCGTCCCGGAACGGGACCGCGCGGTCGCCGAGGCGGACAATCCGCTCCCGGGCGAGGAGGCCGAGCGCATCGAGCTCCGCGATCGCTCGCACGAGGTTCGGGTTGATCGCGTGCTTGTAGTCGACCCACCCCACGGGCTTCCCGAGCCGCTGAGGCAGGGTCAGGACCTCCTCGTGTCGGAAGAGGTGGACGCGCCTCGGGCCGACGGGATCCGGGAATGGGAACTCCTCGCTGCCGCTCGCGATCTCCTGCTCGACGAGCCGCGTACCGTCCCAGACCACAGGCTTCGAGAGGGCGTCGCGGATGAACATCTCCCGGGAGTACAGGGGGAACCCCTCGATGTCCGGGCTCCCCGTCGCTGCCCAGCGGATCCGGATCGCGGTCACGCGGGCCATCCGGTCCGTGGCGAGCCTCGCCATGACGTTCGACAGGCCGGGGTCCGAGCCCATGGAAATGATCGCGGTCCGCCCGCCCTCCTGCCACGCCGTGTCGAGCTCGAGTTGCTCGAGAACGCCCCACTTCTCCCCCGCCGCGATGGGCGCTGCCGCGGCCGTGTCCACGTAGCCGCATCCTGCCTCGAAGCACGCGCGCATGATCCGGAGGTTGTGGTCCGCGAGGGTCGCGTTCACGGCGACATCGACGCCCTCCAGCATCCGGCGGAGACTCGCCGCGTCCGTGACGTCGACGGGATGCGTGGAGACCGCGACGTTGCGGCCAATCGTCTGCAGGGCGCGGGAGCGCTCCCCCCGGCGGTCCATGAGGACGAGTTCGTCAATGCGCCGGTCTGCGGACAGTTCGAGCGCAATCGTCCGACCGAGCCCTCCAGCTCCGAGGACGGCCGCCTTCATCCGTCGCCGATGGGCCTCTCCCGCGACTTAGTCTTTTCGGCCACATTCTCCCGCGGGCATCGTCGCGTGTCGCGCGGGGGACGATGGCTCCGCCCGCTCGCCATAGGGCACCGAGGGTCCCTCCTCGCGGAAGTCCGTCGTCTAGCCCTTCGCGGCCTCCGAGGACGAAGCGGGCGCGGAGGCCGTCCGGGCGTAGACGCCGGTGACCGTCGTGAGCGCCCACGACGTCACGATCGCAGTCTGGGGCGCAGGCGCCTGGAAGCCGGGCACGGCGCCGAAGGAGATCGTGTACGTCCCCGCCGGCATCGACTGCCACGTTCCCCACGCGTTCCGCGGTTCCCCGTTCACGTGGATTGTCGCAGGCACCGGCGGATCCGTGATGACACGCAGCCACCCGTGCACGTCAAAGACGCCCTCGACGGCGGTCACCTGGCCCGCGCTGACCATGACCCGCCGGGGCCCCGGCGTCCCGTAGTTCCAGACGTCAGAGTAGGACAGCGTGTACGCGCCGGCCGGGAGCTTCAGCCACGTGAGCGCCCACTCGTCCCGCGGGATTCCGTCGAGCTCGATCTGCGTCGGCACCCCGGGGGTCCCGTCGCTGAGCCGCGTCGTCACCCGGAGCAGGCCGTACGTCGCGGGGTCCGGACCCGGCGAGGCGCCGTCCCACACGTAGCTGCCCGTGACGAGGGTGAGCTGCTCCGCGCGGACCTCGACCGTCTGCGGCCCGGGGGGCCGGAAGTCCTGCACGGGACCGAAAGAGACCGTGTACATGCCCGGGTTGACGGCCATCCAGACGGACCACTCGTTCCGGGCGACGCCGTTCACGGAGATCGTGCCCGGGACCGGCGGATCCGTGACCACCCGGAGCCAGCCGCGCGCACCGTACTCCCCGTTCACCGTCGTGACCCCGCCGGCGGCCGAGACGACGCTCACGGCGCCCGGCGTTCGAAGGTTCGTCAGATCCGTGAACGAGATCGCGTGCGGGCCCGCGACCATCTCCATCCAGTTCAGGCCCCACTCGTCCCTCGGCACCCCGTCGATGATGATCTTGCCCGGTACCCCCCAGGTCGGATGGATGTCGATGCTCGTCGTGATCCGCATGAGGGACGGTGCGAGGGCGGCGCCCATGCCGAGGCCAATCTCCGGCGCCATCCACAGCGGGTAGTTCCCCGGAGACCCGTTCGGGCCGCCCGTGTTCAGGGGTCCGACGACGTGCCAGGTCTTCGCCGTGGCGTCCCACGTCCCGAAGCCGGCGGGACGGACATAGCGGAAATCGAGGGGCCGGCGGATCTCCACGAACGCCCCGAGGGTCGGATTCGCGCCCTTCGGGGTGAGGTTCGGGTCGTAGAAGACGACGTTCCCTGTCGGGAACTGGAAGTGCCAGGTCTCGCCCGCCTTCGGGTTCCACACATGCGGCACGACGTCGTACGTCCGGTTCACCCCGTACTGCATGCTCCCGGGGGTCGTGTGCATGTACGAGAAGGGCGGGTTCGGATACCGGTCGAGCTCGGAAATCAGGTGCCGCGTGCTCCAGTCGTTCGTGTAGTCCGAGAGGACGGGCCCCCACTGCCAGTACGGGACGTCGTCGACCTGGTCGAACCGGCCGTCCGGGCCGGGCGCGGACTGCTGCCAGAAGTGGTAGTTCATCGCGGACGCGAGCTGGAAGTTCATCGTGCTCGCCGCGAGGCTGCCCGTGAAGGACATGCCCTCGAACCACGCAAGCTCCATGCCCCACCAGCCCGTCGCCTTCGTGGAGTCGAGGTACCAGTCCTTGTACGAGGTGTTGCCCCAATAGAACATCCGCGCGAGGATGACCTCCGTTCCAAACGCGACGTGCTCGATCGACACCGTGGTGTCGCCATTCGCGGCGACCGTCGCGCGCATGTCCGTGACGTAGGGCTGGTAGTACCATTCGAAGCTGTTCGCGATGTCGTACTTCCCGACGACGACCTGGCTCCCGCCCATCTGGACGAACCAATTCTGGAGGCTCGTCTCCGCGGGCCCGCGAAGGAAGCAGTGCGGGTCCGTGTTCGAGTTCCACCACGTCTGCGCCTCCTCGGCCGTGTTCGCGACGACTTTGAAGAGCCTCTTCGACTCCGCGAGGTCCATCGTCAGGGTGATCAGGGAGCGGGTGTGGAAGCCGTCCAGGTCGATCGTCGAGATCGCGCAGCCGCGCGCCGCGAGGGCGTCTGTGAGCTCGGTGTCGAGGTACTGCAGTCTCCAGTCGAACGAGAGCTTCGTCCCCGCAGGCTTCGAGTAGTCGAGGACCGGCAGGAAGACCGGCTCCGCGAGGCTGTAGCCCGTGACGCCGGCGCCCGTCGCTCGGAACCGATACGCCGAATAGAGGAACGGATTGTTGTTCGCCTGTCCCGGGGCGAGGTCGCCGGGGGATGGGTACCAGCTCGTGTACGGGTACGCTGCCACGTCCCTCACGTTCGGGTCCCTCGGCGTGCAGAGGCCGTTCTCGATCGCGGAGGCGTTGAAGCACTCCGCGTTGATGGGCGCGTCTCCGTACACCGCGGTCCGATAATCCCAGAATTCCCCGAAGGGCACGTTGAAGAAGTCGTAGAATTCCCAGTCCAGGCTCGTGAACGCGGCGGGCGTCGGTCCGCCCGGCGTCCCCGCGCTCGCTCGCGGCAAGGTCAGCCCAAACGTGCCGAACACCGCGGCGCTCAGCGTCAAGCCCACAGCGAGCCCCAAGAGGACCCGTCGAGCGATCGGATGCTGCGTTGTACCCCCTCCGCCCACACCTGGGTAAGGTCGACTGTCCGTGGATAACGCGCGGATTCGTAATAAACCCGACGTCCCGCCGACGACGGTCTCAATTCACGGAACGAAGCAACTTCAAGCGCCCCGCCCTCGTTCGTCCCGAGCGGGGCCGGCATTGCGGATCGAGGGTTGCGAGTTCCCGGACGATCTCCTGTACGATCCGGACGGTCTCGCCTGGGCGCGCGAAGAAGCGGACGGCGTCGTTCGCATCGGGATCACGAGCATCCTCGCCGCGGTCGCGGGCCGGATCACCCGCGTGACCGGCCGACCGACGGGCGTCCTGTACGAGCGGGGGAGGGCGGTCGGGACCGTCGAGAGCGGGAAGTACTTCGGACCGATCCGGACGCCGGTGGGCGGGACCCTCATCGCCGTGAACGACGGCGTCCTCGCCCGCTCGAAGACCCTTTCCGAACGGCCGTACGCGGAGGGCTGGTTCGCCCGCGTCCGACCGACGGCGATCGACGCGGACCGTGGCGCGCTCCTGCCGGCTGACCGTGCCGCCGGGGCGTTCGCCGGTCAGATCTCCGCCCTCCGGGTCCGGTGCTTCGCGGCGTTCCCCGACTACGAGATGGTCGAGATCGGGACGGAGTGCGCCGCCGTCTTGTCGAAGCTGAATGAGCTCCTCGCGCAGGTCGAGCCCGGCGCCGTCGTGCACATTGCTTCGGACGATCCTACGGCCGAGGTCGAGATGCGAAGGTGGTCCGAGGAGACCCGCCGGCCGTTGGTCGACTCCCGCCGGGAAGGGACTCTCTTCCACTTCCTCGTCCGGAACGCGTGGTGATCGTTCCCGATTCAGGGGGTTCCAGGGAGGAGCACGGCGCGTCCGATGATCTTCCCCGCCTCAAGGTCGCCCAGGACGGAGGGCGCCTTGGAGAGGGGCTCGCGCCGCGTGACGAGCGGGCGGAGGAGCCCGGATTCCGCGAGGGCGATTGCACGGGCGAAGTCCGCGATCGTCGAAGAGTACGATCCGAGGTACGCCCGTCCCCCCTCGACGAGGTTCGCCGCGGTCACCGGCATCGGGTCCTGGGTCCCCTCGCCCTCCGCGACGACGACGAGCCGACCGCCATACCCGAGGAGCGCTCGCCCCCGCTCGAGGGATTCCCGCGTTCCCACGAAATCGGCGACGACGTCCGCGCCTTCCTCCCCCGCCATCTCGCGGAGAGCCCGCGCCGCTTCGTCCGGTGCCGCCGCCGCGGTCGCGCCCGCATCGAGAGCCGCCTTCCGCGCCGCCTCCCGCGGGTCGATTGCGAGCACCCGCGCCTGCTGGGCGCGGGCGACCTGGATCGCCGCGAGCCCGACGCCCCCTGCTCCGACGACCACAACCGTCGAGTCTTCCTCGGCCTCGCCGAGGGTCGCGACCACGTGGTACGCCGTGGCGCCACTGCACCCGAGGGTCGCGGCGTCCACCGGGTCGAGATCCGGAGGGAGCGGGAGCACAGTCGACTGCCGTGCGACGACGAACTCCGCGTAGCCCCCCTGTGCGTCGAACCCGAGGGACCGGCCCCGCTGGCAGAGGTTCGTCCGCTTCCTCCGACAGTGCCGGCACCAGCCGCACGGCTGCTCGTAGTGCACGCCGACGACGTCTCCCGGGCTCCCCATGAAGACCTCGCGGCCGACCTGCGTGATCCGCCCCGCAATCTCATGGCCGGGGACGAGCGGGTCGCGGCGTCCCGATTGGACCTCATGGAGGAGATGGAGATCCGTCCGGCACACGCCCGCCGCGAGGACCTGGACGAGGACCTCGTCGGGTCCGGGATCGGGCCGGGCCACGTCGGTGAAACGAATCGTCCCGTCCGCCTCGAACCGGATCGCCCGCACGCGGGACCCAACCGGGTCCTGGCTCAAAACGGTTTCCGCACCCGCTCGACTACTGGAGCTTCGCGACGACCTTCGTCGCTTCCGCCGTCGTCCAAGCCTTCAGGGTCTTCGTGCGCACGTTCCCGAGCCGACCGATCTCCAGGAGAAGCTGCATCGCGATCTCGTCCGTCGGAGCCTCCGTGATCGCGACGAGATCGTAGTCGCCCATCGTGTAGAACAGCTGCATCTTCGCCCCAAGCTTGGCGGCGAGCGCCGCGACGGCGTCTGCGCGCTTCGGCGACTCCTTCACGTTCTTGATTCCCTGATCCGTCCAGTTCCCAAGGCTCACGTAGTGAGGCATACGACTCCCCCTTGGGGCATCGTATCTGGGGGCGGGTATAATAACCCGTTGCCGTGGCTCGTCGGGCGTCGTCCGCGAGACCCAGGAGCGCCGACTTCCGCGCGGCTACTTCTCGATCGGCGTGCGAACGAGGTTCCCCCACTCCGTCCAGGAACCGTCGTAGTTCTTCACATCCGGGTAGCCGAGGAGGTACTTGAGGACGAACCACGTGTGCGAGGATCGCTCCCCGATCCGGCAGTAGGTGATGATCTCCCGGTCCGGGGTCACACCTTTCGGCTCGTACAGCGTTCGGAGCTCGTCCGCAGTCTTGAACGTCCCGTCCTCGTTCACGGCCTGGGCCCAGGGAATGTTCTTCGCCCCGGGGATGTGCCCGCCGCGCTGTGCGTGCTCCGTTGGGTATTCCGGAGGCGCGAGGATCTCCCCCGTGAACTCCTTGGGTCCCCGGACGTCGACGAGGACCTTGTCCCCGTGCGCGATCGCGGCGCGGACGTAGTCGAGGTACACCCGGAGGGACTCGTCCGCCGCCTTCGCCTTGAACGTCGCGGGGGCGAACGCGGGGCCGTCCTTCGTCACGGGGAGGTCCTGCTCGATCCACTTCTTGCGGCCCCCGTTCAGGAGGACGACCTTCTCGACGCCGTAGTACTTGAAGACCCAGAACGCGAACGCGGCGAACCAGTTGTTGAAATCGCCGTACAGGACGATGAGCTTCTCGTTCGAGATCCCGAGCCGGCCGAGGAGCCTCTCGAGTCCCTCCTTCGACACGATGTCTCGCGCGACGGGATCGTTGATGTCCTTCCTCCAGTCCACGAGCCCGGCGCCCGGGATGTGCCCGAGGTTGTAGTTCGCCGTCGGGTCGTAATCCACCTCGATGATCCTCACGTTCTCGTTCCCGATGTTCCCCTTCACCCAGCTCGTGTCGACGAGCACCTCCGGGTGCGCGAAGTGGGCCATGATCAGGTCTCCGGACCAATGCGAGTTATGCCGCCGTTATATTCTTTGTGGGTATCCGTATTCGGATTGGCGATGTCGTTCCCGCAAGCCTTGCGGGAGGTTATTAGGAACGGCCGCCTAGGCGGTCCATGACGTTCGAGAAGGCGCTCCGGCTCGACGACGTGCCCGTGCGCGGCGTCGCGCGGGCGAATGTCAACGGTAAGCACGTCGCGATCGTCCGCTCGGAGGACCGGGTGTTCGCGCTGCACGGTGTGTGCCCGCACGAGGCGGCCCCCTTGGGGGACGGTTCGCTCGACGGGGGCGAGCTCGTCTGCCCCCTGCACGAAGGGCGCTTCGATCCCGAGACGGGGAAGGCAAACCCGGAGACGGACTGGGTCTCGGACATCCGGACCTACCCGGTCCAGGTGAAGGACGGCGAGATCTGGATCGACCTCTGAGCGACCATGCCGGAATTCACGCTCACCCTCCGCGAGGTCCGTGAGGAAGCGACGGACACACGCACGTTCGCCTTCGATTCCGAGCCTCGGGTCGTCGCCCGTCCGGGTCAGTATCTCCTCGTGAGTCTCGACGCGCCCGGGGATCCTCGGCGGGGGTCGCGGTCGCTCAGCATCGCGAGCGCGCCATCGGACCCAGGTCTCCTTCTGACGACCCGCGTCCGAACAGCGAGCCCGTTCAAGCGCGCCTTGGACGGGCTGGCGGTCGGGGACCGGATCCGGGCGAAGGGTCCCCTCGGCCGCTTCTACCTGCCGGAAGGGGACGCGCCCGCGGTCTTGATCGCAGGTGGGATCGGCGTCACCCCGTTCCGCGCGATGGTCCGCGCGTCGATCGACGCGGGACGACGCTCGCCGGTGTCCCTGATCACGTCCGACCGGACCCCGGATTCGATCGTGTTCCGTGAGGAGTTCGACGCATGGTCGGTCGCCCACCCCTGGTTCACGGTCACGCGGACGGTCACCCGGCCGGCCGAGTCGGGGGCCCCGTGGACCGGGCCCGTCGGCCGGATCGACGAGCGCCGGATCGGCCCCGCGCTTCGTGCCGGCGCCGTCCTCGTCGCGGGACCACCCTCCTTCGCGGACGGGATGCAGGCGCTCCTCGCCTCTGCCGGCATTCCGGGGGACCGAGTCCAGATCGAGCGGTTCCAAGGCTATTGAGTTCGCCGGCGCCGGGTCGCCGGTCGCGCGTGAAATTTCACGGTGACGGCGCCACTTTTATGTAGTCCGAAACCCGATGCGCGTCCGGTTGCGGAGTCTCCTCCTCGCAGAGAAGTTCAGCGCCGCCCTCCGCCTGGCCACGATCCTCTCCCATGGGACCGCGAAGAAGGTCCGGGCCGACGGCGTGAGCCAGTTCACGTTCTCGACGGAGGCGGGCGATACCATCGTGTTCCCGCTCCGCGGCCACATCGTCGCCGTCGACTACCCGGAGTCCGTCCGGGACTGGGCTGCGACCGACCTCGATCGCCTCGTCGACACGGAGCCCGTCGAGGTCGAGGCGCCCCTCGCGCTCCACGAGGCGCTCCGGGGGATAGCGCCCGGAATCGACGAGGTCGTGGTCGCGACGGACTTCGACCGCGAGGGCGAGCTGATCGGGGTCGAGGCCCTCCGCGCGATCCGAGCCGTGCGGCCGGACGTTCCGGCACGTCGCGCGCGGTTCAGCGCGATGACGCCCTCGGAGGTCCTCCGGGCGTTCGAGGGTCTGTGCGACGTGGACTGGGCCCTCGCGGAGGCCGCGGCGACGAGGGAGCGGATCGATCTCGCGTGGGGCGCGGTTCTGACCCGGTTCCTCACGCTCGCCTGCGGCTCGGAGGTCCTCCTCTCCGTCGGGCGGGTGCAGACGCCAACCCTCGCCCTCGTCCGCGAGCGGGAGCAGGAGCGGGAGGGCTTCGCGCCTCGACCGTTCTGGGACGTCCTCGCGGACATCGGCGATCCGCCGTTCGTTGCCCGGGCCGCGGGAGGGCCGTTCTGGGACCCGAGCGGGGCGGAGGCCGCGACGGCTCGGGCGGGCCTCGGTGCGGACGCCCTCGTCGTGCGCCTCGAGGCCTACGAGGAGCGAGAGGCCCCTCCCTCGCCCATGAACACGACGCGCTTCCTCGCGGAGGCATCCCGTCGCGGGCTCGGCACGGCGCGGGCGATGGCCGTCGCCCAGGACCTGTACGTGCGGGGGGCGATCAGCTACCCGCGGACGGACAACACCGTCTACCCCCCTTCGCTCCCGATCGCGGACATCCTGCTGCGGCTCCGCGACTCGTCCTACCGGGAGCACGTGGACCGGATCCAATCCCTTCCCGAGGTCCGGCCGACACGGGGCCCCGTGTCGACGACGGACCATCCGCCGATCCATCCCACCGCGGCGCCTCCCCGCCTCCGCGAGCCCGCGGCGACCGTGTACGACATCGTCGTCCGCCGCTTCCTCGCGACCCTGCTCCCCCCGGCGACGTATCGCGCCCTGGCGGCCGGGTTCCGGATCGGGGACGCGGACTTCGTGGCGCACGCACGCGGCCTCGTCGAGAGCGGCTGGAGGTCCGTGATCCCCGACGAGAGGTCGACCCCGCCCCTCCCGCCGCTGCAGGTCGGGGATGTCCTGGCCCTCCGTGGGCTGCGGACGGAGGCGGCTCGGACCCGACCGCCCCCGTTCCACACCCAGGGCAGCCTGATCCAGGCGATGGAGCGCATGGGCCTCGGGACGAAGTCCACGCGCCATGAGATCGTCGCGCTCCTGTACCGCCGCGAGTACATCGAGGGCCGTGCGATCCGGACGACGGGCGCGGGACGGGCCCTCGTCGACGCGCTCGTGCCGCACGCGCCCGACCTCACGAGCCCCGGGATGACCCGCACCCTCGAGGGGCGGATGAGCGCGATCGCCGCGGGGGACGTCCCGATGGCCTCCGTCCTCCGTGATTCGCGAGACGAGCTGCACGGGCTCCTCGCAGCGCTCCGGGAGAACGAGGCGGTCATCGCCCGCTGGATCCGGGACGCGGCGCGCCTCCACCGGGACTTCGGTCCTTGCGATGCGTGCGGCCGGGGACGGCTCGTGCGACGCCGCACGCGGACCGGCTGGTCGTTCCTCGGCTGCACCGAGTATCCGCGCTGCCGCCGGCGGCTCCGGATCGGCCGCGGCGGCGTGCGTCTGCCGTGGACCCTGGGGACGGAGGCGCCCCTCGCGGCACCCTGACCCGTAGGGAAAAGGTCTCCCCACGGAGGGGACCGTACGGCAAGTCGGAAGCCTTCAAGTCCCCTTCGCGATATCCCTTGCGGGGTGCCCCATGGTCTTCGTGCGGGACGTAATGACGAAGGACGTGATCGTCGTCGACCCGGACGCGACGGTCCTCGACGCCGCGAAGAAGATGGCCCAGAAGAAGATCGGCGGCCTCGTCGTCGTCGAGTACGGCCGGCCAATCGGCCTGATCACGGAGCGGGACATCCTGTGGAAGGTGACCGCGAAGGAGAAGAGCCCCCGGAAGATCGGTGTCCGGGAGATCATGAGCGCACCCGTCGTGACCGTCAGCCCTCTCGCGACCGTCCGGGCGGCGGCGCGGCTCATGGTCGACAACAACGTTCGGCGCCTCGTCGTCACCCGACTGGACGACGTCGAGGGCGTGATCACCGCGCGGGATCTCACGGAGGGTTTCCTGGAAGCCTGGGCGCGCGCCTCGAGAAGGGGTCGCGGGCCCGGTTGACGGCTGACGCTCCCCTTCGCCATTACGGGAGGAGCCAGAGGACCACGACCGCCCGGATCACGCCGCCGGCCACGTTCGCGACGACGAACCTGACCCGAGAAACGGCCTCCCCCTTTTCGTTGAGGAGCGCGTAGAAGTAGTTCACCGCGGTGTCGCTCATGAAGGGGATCGCGAGGAGGACGAGGAGGCCGACCCAGCCCGTCTTCCGCACGAACCGCTCGAGCGCCTTCAGGATCCGGCGCACGAGTCCATGGCGGAGCATCCACCGCTCGATCCACGGGTTCACCCTCGTCCCCACGTAGAAGACCGCGATTGCGCCGAACCCCTTTCCCAGACCCACGACGATTGCTTTGACGAGCGGGTCGACGTCCCCGAAGGGCAGAAGGACTTCGACCGGGAGGGGCAGGACGACCGCCGCCGCGACCGCGTACAGGAAGAGGACCACGACGTACGCCGCAGGAGACAGGGTCGGGAGATCCAGAAGGAATCCTTCGAGGCCGAGGACGTCGATATCGGACCCTCGAGCTGGACGGATGCCCCGACGGCGCTAAAGCCTTCCGGCGGAATCCCGCCCTCCCTCCACGGCTCGTCAGGCCAGGTCGTTCACGCGGACGCCCTGCACGTCGGCCCGGTGGAGCAAGCCACGCCAGACGCGGACCGCCAGGCGCCCGATCTCCTCAGCGGAGAGGGGTTCGTACCGCAGGGCGCAAATCGCCTTCCCGATCGACCCTTTCTTGCCGACATCCACGAAGAGTCGGCGCCCCGTCGCGGGCACGTACCCCTCAAGGCAGAACAGGATTGCCATCGCCCCTCCCGTGAACCAGATCGCCATCTCTCTCGCCTCCTCGTGGTCCCCCGCGTCGAGCGCGTTCCGGAGCTTCCCGTAGTCCTCGTACGTCGCGAGGAACGCGGCGCGTGCAGCCTTCCGGAATTGGGCCGCCGTCGGTCGCCCGGCCTTCCGCCGGAGGGTCCCGATGATCCCGGTCGGATCGTACAGCGCCCGGATCGAGCGCCAGCCGCTCAGCGCCTCCGGGAGGTTCGGGTTCGCGCCGGACAGTTCGGCGCGGGCCGCCTCCGGCGTCATCTGAAGGAACGTGACAAGGACGCCGTCCCGGACCGCAGTCCGCGGGAGCCGCCGTGGCCGGCGTCGGATGAGGAGCATGTCAAGGTCCGAGTGCCGACGCTCTTCCCCCTGCGCGACGGAGCCGTACACGGCGACGGCGATAAGGTTCCTCCCCTCCCGGCGGCGGAGCTGCCTCGCGACGCGGTCCGCGAGGCGGAGCGATCTCGACGCGGCCACGGACCCTGGAAGGGACGGATGGGGATGAGCATTTGTCCCATGCCTACGCGAGCCTTAAGGCCTCCCGCGGAGTTGCTGGGGCATGGTCCGATTCGGGTCCGTCGCCGTCGTCGTCAGCGACAGCAGGAAGGCCGTGAAGTGGTACCAGGAGAACCTGGGGTTCGAAGCGCGGGACAAGATGGGACACTGGGTGACCGTCGCACCGAAGGGGTCGCCCGTCGTCTTCCACCTGTGCGACGGGTTCTATCCGCTCGAGCCGGGGAACACGGGCTTTTCGCTCATGAGCAAGGACGTGAAGAAAGAGGAGAAGGCGCTCCGGTCAAAGGGCGTGAAGATCACTTCGCCCACGAAGAAGGAGGACTGGGGCACGTACATGATGTTCTCCGATCCCGACGGGAACGAGTTCTGGATGATCCAGGAGTGAGCGTCAGCCGAACAGGTGCCCGAAGCTCTCCTCGACGGCCGGACTTCTCCCCTCGAGGATCCGGCGGACTTCCGCATCGAGCCTCGCCCGCGCGAACCTCGGGAGATCGTCCCGCCCCGGGAGGGATTTCTTCGAGAGGCGGCGGAAGGACCGTGCGTAGTCCTCGAGCCAGCCGACGACCTCCTCGCGGTACGCCTTGATCGTCGGTCGGGACCAGCGCATGTTCATCCGGGTGTGGGGGATCGCATAGCACTCGACGAGGCTTTCGATGATCCGCTCCATCTCCGCGTACGCGTCCTCGACCGCGTCGGTCTCGGTCGTCATCGCCTCGCTGAGCGAGACGCGCGGACCGCGATAACCGTTCGGCCTTTACTCTATGCGACTGCCCGTTCCCGCCGGGCGACCGCCAGGATGGGTCGGAGCCTCGCCTGCTGGCTCAGGAGGAGTTCGACGACCGCGCGGCTCATCACGCCGCACGCCGCTGCGATTCTCGGGTCCGCAAGGCGGTAGAACACGAAGTTGCCTTCCTTCCGCGTCTCGACGACCCCCGCCTTCCGCATGACCGAGAGGTGCTGGGAGGTCGCGGCCTGCGCGAGGCCGAGCACGGAGGCGAGGTCGGTGACCGTCCTCTCCTTCACGTTGAGCAGGTCGATGATTTCGAGACGCTTCGGGTTCGCGAGCACGGCGATAATCCGCGCCTTGATGTCGTAGAACGCCGCGTCCTTTGGCTCCATGGCACGGATGCATCCGCGTGGGGCTATATTCGACCTTTCGAATATTCGCACATTCGTGTATATTCAATCGATTCCGTACCACTTAATCGCTCGGAGGCCCACGTGCGACGCGGTGACCGCATGCCGAACAAACTGTCGATGGTGGTCTTCAGCGGGACCGTGGACAGGCTGTACCCCGCCGCGATCATGGCCTCCGGTGCCGTCGCGATGGGAATGGACGTCGAGCTCTTCTTGACGTTCTACGGTCTGGACGCGTTTCGCATGGGCCAGCCGCAGAAGAACCAGAAGATGGACGTGAACTACGCGGAGCTCGCTCCGATGCTCGCGCAGCTCATGAAGGAGAAGAACGTGCCCTCGTGGTACGAGATGCTCCTGAAGGCGAAGGAGATGGGGAACGTTCGCGTCCACGCGTGCGCGATGACCTTGGACCTGATGGGCATGAAGAAGGAGCACCTGGACCCCATCGTCGACGACGTCGTCGGAGTCGGGGAGTTCGTGAGCAACGCGAAGGAAGGCGAGATCACCCTCTTCCTGTGAGGGGGTCGTGTCCATGGTCTCCGCAGCGGATCAGAAGATCGTCCTCGACGCTCGCGGCTCGTTCTGCCCCGGCCCGCTCATGGAACTCATCCGCGGGATCCGGCAGGCGAAGGTCGGAGAGGTCGTCGAGGTGTGGTCCTCGGACCAAGGCTCCCGGACGGACATCCCCTTCTGGGTCCAGAAGTCCGGCCACGGGCTCGTCGGCGTCTACGAGGAGGCTGGGTACGCGCGGTTCGTCGTGAAGAAGCTCCGGTGAGACGGGAAGGGGATCGCGTGAAGAAGGTCGTGATCTTGGGCGGCGGCGTCGGCGGGACGATTGTCGCAAACCTCCTCGCGAAGCTTCTCCGTCCCGACGAGGCGGAGATCACCCTCGTCGACAAGACGGGGAAGCATGTGTACCAGCCGGGCTTCCTGTACGTGGCGTTCGGACACACGAAGCCCCGGAGCCTCGTGCGGGACGAACGCCGGCTCCTGCGGAAGCGGGTGAATCTGGTCCTCGGGGAGGCGGTCCGGATCGACCCGGAGGCGAGGAAGGTCCACCTCGCGGACGGCCGCGCCCTCGAATACGACCGGCTCATCGTGGCGCTCGGCGCTCGCCTCGTGCCCGACGAGCTCCCGGGGTACGCGGAGGCCGCGCACCACTTCTACACCGTCGAGGCCGCCGTGAAGCTCCGCGACGTCCTCGCGAGGTTCCAGGGTGGGCGGGTCGTCGTGACGGTCGCGAGCGTCCCGTACAAGTGTCCGCCCGCCCCGTCGGAGGCCGCTTGCCAGCTCGACTACTACTTCGCGAAGCGCGGGATCCGCGACAAGGTGGACATCCACTTCCTGTCGCCCCTCTCCCGCGTCTTCCCGCTCGAACCCGTGAACCCCGTCGTCGAGCAGGTGTTCGCGAGGCACAACATCCGGTCGACGATCTTCTTCAACGTGGAGTCCCTCGATCCCCCGAACCGCACGGTCACGTCGATCGAGGGCGAGACGGTTTCCTACGACCTCCTCGTGATGATCCCGCCCCACCGCGGTGCGAAGGTCGTCGAGGACTCCGGGCTCGGGGACCGGGGCGGCTGGCTGCCGACGGACAAGTACACGCTCCGGACGAAGGGCCACCCGGACATCTTTGGTCTGGGCGACTGCACGGACGTCCCCGTGTCGAAATCGGGTGCGGCGGCCCACTTCCAGGCGAAGGTCATCGCCGACTCGATCGTCGCGGACCTCCGAGGCGAGTCCGCGACGGCGAGGTACGATGGCCACGTGATGTGCTACTGCGACGCGGGCTACCACAAGGGGATCTCCATGTCGTTCGACTACGAGCATCCCCCGGTTCCCCCGCCCTTGGGCCTCAAAGACTGGCTCGGGAAGCAGGTGCTCAACCGGCTCTACTGGGTCCTCGTCCCCACGGGCCGCGTGTGAGGCCGCCAAGGTTGATGTCGCCGTGCCGGATACAGGCGGCGCGATGTCGATGCGAGTGCACTCTCGCCGCCTGAGCCTCGAGCGGAGGCTCGCCGCGGCGATCGTCCTTGCGGGCGGGGCCGCGGCCCTCGAGATCGTCGGGAGCTGGCTCTCCGGGTCCCTCGCGCTCCTGAGCGACGCGGGCCACGTCGGCACGGACGCGCTCGCCCTCGGCCTGAGCCTCGCGGCCCTGCGCGCCTCGGTCCGGCCGCACACCCCGAAGCACTCCTTCGGGTTCCATCGCCTCGAGGTCCTCGCGGCCCTCCTGAACGGCCTCCTCCTCATCGGCCTCGCCGCGTACCTGATCGTCACCGCGTACGGCCGCCTGCCCTCGCCGCCGCTCGTGGAGGGCGGGACGATGTTCGTCGTCGGCCTCTCGGGCTTGGCCGCGAACGCGACGATGATCGTCCTCCTCCGGGACTGGGCGAAGACGAACATCAACGCCCGCGGGGCGTTCCTCCATGCCTATGGCGACACCCTCGGTTCCGCCGGCGTCGTCGTGGGCGCCGCCGCGATTCACCTGACCGGGACTGCGGTCCTCGACGTCTTCATCACCCTGTTCATCGTGGGACTGATCGTGTTCAGCGCGGTCCGCCTTGTGCGCGACGGCGTGCACATCCTCCTGGAGGCCTCCCCCGCGGGCATCCGGCCGAGGGACGTCGCGGACGCGATCCTGGCGGTCCCGGGCGTGAAGGGCGTGCACGACCTGCATATCTGGACGGTGACGTCGGGCCTTTACGCGCTCACCGGGCACCTATCGGTGACGGGAGAGACGACCGTGGACCGCGCCTCCGCAATCGTCGCCCTCGTCGAGGACCGGCTCTTGGAGCGCTTCGGGATCGCCCATACGACCCTCCAGGTCGACAGCCTCCAGGAGGAAATGATTTCGCCCGCGGACATCGCCCGGGAGCCGGGCGTGTGAGGGGACCAACAAGGTTTTTGCCCCCGTGCGTTTCCCTGCATGCCGTCCCATGTCCGAGCGGGCAGAGGCGATCATCGTCGGAGGCGGGGTCATCGGGACGAGCATCGCGTTTCACCTCGCCCAGCGCGGGCTCACGGACGTGCTGCTCCTCGAACGCTCCCACCTCGCGTCGGGTTCGACGGGGCGGAGCGTCGGGATCGTGGAGACGACGTACGGCACGCGAGTGAACGTCGCCCTCGCGAAACGCGGCTACGACGAACTGAGCCATTTCCCCTCAATCACGGGGGAGAGCGCGGACTTCCATCCTCGAATGTATCTCGAGACGATTGCGGAGCGCCGGCACCTGCCGTACCTCGAACAGGCCGCGAGCCTCGGTCGGGACGCCGGATTGCACCAGACCCTCGTGTCTCCCGAGGATATCCGGAACCTGTTCCCGGAGCTCCGCGTCGACGATGTCGCCGCGGGGCTCGTCACGCAGGAGGCCGGCTTCTGCGATCCCCATTCCGTCGCGACAGGATATGCCGCGGCCGCGAAGCGCCTCGGTGTCCGGATCCGGACGAACGCGGCCGTCGAGCGGGTGCTCGTAGACCGCGGGGAGGTCACCGGAGTACGTGCCGCCGCGCAGGAGGTCCGCGCGCCGGTCGTCGTGAACGCGGCGGGGCCCTGGTGCAACGAGCTGAACCGGCCCCTCGGGTTCGAACTCCCGGTGGACCTCTGGCAGCGGCAGATCTTCGTCACGACGCCTCACCCGGAGATCCCCGCAGACCGGCCGCTCTATATCGATATCACGGGACGGTTCTACTTCCGGCAGGAGCTCGACGGCGGCTTCGTCCTCGGCCTCGTGGAGGATGTCGCTGCGCGGGACCTCGCGAGCCCGGAGACGGACTGGGAGTTCAAGGCGAAGGCCGTCGCCGCCGCGGTCCATCGCGTGCCGATGCTCGCGGAGACGAGCATCGCGAATGCCTGGTCGGGGATCGTGACGTTCACGCCCGATCAGCTGCCGGTGCTCGGTCCCGTCCGGGAGGCGAAGGGGTTCTACCTCGCCAACGGCATGTCGGGATACGGCGTGATGATCAGCCCCGCGGTCGGTCTCGCGCTCGCGGAGACGATCCTGGACGGCGGATCGAGAACCATCGACATCTCGGGCCTCGGGTACGAGCGGTTCCGCGGCGGTCGCCCCGCTCGGGATGCGGGCCTCTGGCTGTCCTAAGGTTGACCGGCTCACCCGCGAGAGAGTCGCTCGTGGATGAAGTCCGCCGACCGGATTGCCAGGGCGATGATCGAGATCATCGGGTTCACTCCCGGCGCCGTCGGGAGGAGGCTCCCGTCCCCGATCCACAGGTTCCGGACCTCGTGGCACTCCCCCGTGGGTCCTGCCGCGGACGTGCGGGCGTCGAGCCCTGCGCGCGCGGAGCCCATCGGGTGTGCGGTGAAGAGTGCGACGCCACTCTCGCGGATGCCGAGGCGCGCAATCTGCTCCAGGAAGTCATCGAACGCTCCGTTCGAGATCGGACGACGGCCGTCTCCCACGGAGCACTCCCGGAGGTGCAGAGTGGAGATACGGAGCGCGCCCGCCGCGCGGTGAATCCGTGCCGTCTCCTGCAGGCCCCGGACGAGGTTCCTCCGGTCCCTCCTCGATAGCCGATAGTCGATCCTCGGCTCGCCCCTGGCGTCCACGCCGATGCGTCCCTCCGCGACGTCGCGGACGAGGACGATGCTCGCGGCCGCGCGACCGAGGGCACGCATCCGGTCCTTGTGCCGTCGCCCTCCCTGCCAGGGCGTCGCGAGCGCGGACAGGCCCGGGTGGCCCGGCGCCGCTTCGATCCACGGGCCGTGGTGCCCCTCGTCGGCGTCCTGGAACCGTCGGACGACTATCGTCTGCATCGGCCCGTCCCACATGCGGATCGGGTCGGAGAACTCGCTGACGATCGCCGTGGTCGGGTCGATCCGGAACCCGGCCCCGACACCGGGGAACGACACCCCGGACCGCAATAGGAGCGGGGGGGTCTGGACCGCACTGCCGGCCGCGACGACGACCTTCGAGCGGACGTGGACCGGCACGTCGCGTCCCTCGTGCCGGTATACCGCCTCGACTCCCCGTGCCTCCCCGCCGTCGACGAAGATTCGTTCGGCCCGCGTGTCGAACAGGAAGGTGGCGCCGGCGCGGCCCGCGTCCGGAAGGTACGTGACGAGGGCGGACTGCTTCGCCCCGTAGACGCAGCCGAAAAAGCAGAAATCGCAGCGACCGAGGCAGCCCTTCGCATTCCTCGGGATCACGTCGTAATCCGACCCCGGGCGATATCCGAGCGCCTCGCACCCCCGCCGCAGAACGTCGTTCGAGGGGTTCACGAGGCTCTCGTCCGTGTCCACCCGAAGGCGGCGCCACACGTCGTCCACGATCGCTTGGAACCCGGACGCGGTGACGCCCGTCATCCCGGCGCGGGTCTCCCATTCCTGCAACGCCCACACGGGCGGTCGGAGGCATGTCATCCAGTTGATCGTCGTGCTCCCCCCTGCCGTCGCCCCCGCGAGGACGCCGATCGCGTAGTCCGACGTGGAGAGGAGCCCGTGGTCCTGGAACATCCGGTCGTACGTGTCCCCTTCCCGCTGTGTGAAGTCGTTCTCCGTCGCATACGGACCCGCCTCGAGGACGACGACACGGTGTCCCCCGGACGCGAGGCGTGCCGCGATGGCCCCTCCTCCCGCCCCGCTACCGACGACGCATACGTCGGTATCGAGAGTCGTCTCGCGCTGCGGGCGCAGGGGGTCGATGCGCAGATTCTCGAGTTGCCGATGGCGCGCACGTTCCTCGTCGTCGGGCCCCGCGTAGCCGATCGCAGGCCAGTTCGGGTTCCGGCCGTCGCTGGCCGTGCTCGCGTATGCGAGGAACAGGATCAGCCGCTTGATCGCATGGAACCCCCGGCGCTTCACCGGCACGCGGCTGTGCGCCCATCCGAGCAGGTACTGCTCTCGGAGTTCGGGGGAGAGCGCGGTGAACCGCACGGGGCGACCCGTGAGGATGAAGTTCATCGAGCGACTCTCGAGCACCCGGAGGAGCCGTCTCATGTCCTCTCGCTGGTCCGGTGCGACGTACGTTTCAAGGACCCGCGCCGCGTCCTCGTCGATCCCGAGGTCCGCCGCGGATCGCGCAAGGAATCCGTCGGGGTCTGGCTCTTCGCTCACGCGCGGGAACAGCGCCTCGCACACGGACGCGAGCGTTCTCCGTTCTTGAGGATCGAGTCCCTCCGACGTCCGCGCGCCTCCCGGGGCCCCAGGCCGCGAACGGTCTCGCGACATTAGTCCCTTTCCTGCCGTCGGGAGCGTAGCTATTTATCTGACTGCAGACTACGCGCGCAACAGAGGCGCCCATGTCGGAGTACGAGGGATTCGTGAGGGCCGTCCTTCGACGCTCTCTCCGCATCCGTCCGAAGGAGAACGTGATCGTCGAGTCGTGGAACCACGGCCTCGACATCGCCCGCGAGTT
>Ga0154849_129_pt1 | contig 75279 bp, 65 predicted proteins | sample Rifle2008BG16ft_FD_105577 | JGI IMG/M metagenome (GOLD analysis project Ga0154849, IMG submission 105577) | Euryarchaeota archaeon RBG_16_67_27 | reverse complement strand
GATCGCGGGCGGAAACTTCGGGCTACTCCTCACGGTCCTCCTTTGGACCTCGATGTTCCTGTCGGCCGTGCTCGACAACATCCCATTCACTGCGGCGATGGTTCCGATCATCCGTGAGATCTCGACGGCGCAGGGTACGCCGATCGACCCACTCGCGTGGACCCTTGCCCTGGGGGCGGACATCGGCGGGAACGCCACGCCAATCGGCGCGTCCGCGAATGTCGTCGGGCTCGCCGTCGCGGAGAAGAGCGGCATTCACGTTTCGTGGTCCGAGTACATGCGCACGGCGATCCCCGCGACCGTCGTCGTGATCGCGGTCGTGAATCTGTTAATCGTGCTCCGCTACGCGTAGCGCCCCGAAGCCCGATCGCGTCACTGCGGGAGGGACACGGTCGCGTTCTCGAGCCGCGAGCCCGCCCGGATCGTCATGTCCTCGCCGATGATGCTCGAGGCAATCCGGGCGCCCGCCTCGACGACGCAGTTCCTCGACACGACGCTGTCGACGATCTCGGCGTGGGGTCCCACGACGCTGCCTTCGAGGACGATGCTGTTCCGGACGACCGCCCCGCCCTCGAGCCTTGCGGATTCGTAGAGACAGGCGTTGTCGACGACGCCACCGCGATTCACGGCGACCGCGGGCCCGAGGTAGCACGGGCCGAGGAGGGTGACGCCGTCCTCCAAGGCTACGTCCGCCTCGAGGATGACGGGCCCCTCGCTCACGATCCCGGCCCGTCGGAACGGGCGTCCCTCCCGACGGACGACCTCCATGCTCGCTTTCCAGAGGTCGTGCGGGCGTCCGATGTCCATCCAGACGCCCGTGAGCCTCTGGCCGAAGAGGACGACGCCTTTCGACAGAAGCTTCGGGAAGAGGTCCTTCGCGAAATCGAACTTTTGATCGGAGGGGACGAAGTCGAGGACCTCCGGCTCGAGGACGTAGATCCCGGCGTTCGCGAGGCGCGAGAACGCTTCCTCCTTTGTCGGCTTCTCCTTGAACTTCGCGATGCGCCCATCCGCGTCGAGGCCGACGATCCCGTACTGTGTCGGGTCGTCAACCTCCGTGAGCGCGATTGTAACGGCTCCGCCCTTTCGCTTGTGGAACTCGTACAGCCCCTTGAAGTCCACGTCCGCGAGGAGGTCCCCCATCGCGACGATGAACGTGTCGTCGATGAAGTCCCCGACCCGCCGGACGGCCCCCGCGGTCCCCGCGGGGTTCTCCTCGAAGCTGTACAGGATCGATGCGTTGTAGTCGAGGCCGTCCCCGATCGACCTGATCAGGGTGTCGCTGAGGTACGCGGTCGTGACGACGATCTCGTGGAACCCCGAGCTGACAAGCGACCGGAGGACATAATCGATGCACGGGCGGCCCGCGACGGGCATGAGCGGCTTCGGGCGCTTGTACGTGAGGGGCTGGAGCCGCGTTCCTTCGCCTCCCGCGAGCACGACCGCCTTCATCGTCCGATCTCCACGCGGCCCTTCTTGAGGAGAGCGGACAGCGCCTCCTCCTCGTACTTCGCGATCTTCTCCTTGTCGTACAGGACCCTCTTCACGGCCTGGTTCTGCGCGCGGATCATCTCCCGGCCCTCCCGCGCCTCCGCGCGGCGCGCTCCCCGCTCCGCGAGGACCTTGCTCCGCATCTCGACGATCTTCGCGTGGACGTCGTCCGCCTTGGTCTTCGCCTCGAGGTACGCCTCGTGCTTCGCGTCCCCCTCCGAGGCGAGGGTCGTGATCGTCCCGACGAGCTCCTTGATCTCCGCGTCGAGGGCACGGGCGCTCTCGCTCGACTCCGTTGCGGCTTCATGCTCGCGGTCTGCGGACGCGAACAGATCCGTAATCGACGCGTCGACGTCGCGGACCTCCTTGAGGGCCTCGTCCTGGTCCGCCTTGAGCCCCTCGAGCTCGTGGAGCCGTTTCGTCCGTTTCTTCAGATCGTCGAGGAGTGCGTTCTCCTCGCTCAGGCTGAGGGACGCGGTCTGCTGGCGCATCTCCATCTGCGCGATCTGTCGCTTCAGGTTCCGGAGCTCGTCGCCGATCGGCCCTGGGACCTTCCCCCGGAGTTTCCGCTTCGCCTCGATCAGGACCTTCGCCTGGCCTTGGAAGGCGTCCCGCTTGGCGCGGTGCTCCCGGGCGATTCCGACGAATCCCGCGCGCGCGTCCTTGAGCTCGCGGAACCTCGCGCCGAGCTCTCGCTTCTTCTCGTGGACGAGGTCCCGCTCCTGGCGGAGCAGATGGGCCTCCCGGTTCAGGGCGTCCCGCTTCTCGAGGAGGCTCTCGAGCCTGATCTCCGCCTTCTCCAGTTCAGAAAGGCTCTTCTTCCGGACCATGCGGCCCCCCGAGAAGGTGGAGTGCGGTCAATCGGGGTCGCGACATTAACCTTTCGGCCCGGCAATCGCGTCGGCAAGGAGGGAGAGGTCCTCGGGCCGGAGCTCCTCGACCCGGCGACCTCGATACGGGAGCCTCGGGAGGAGCGCCTCGAGGGCCGCCTCCGAAGGGGCGAACGACCGCCAGGAGAGCCGAAGGCCGTTCTCCACGGTCTTCCGCCGGTGCCCGAACAGGGCGTCGACGAGCGCGTCGTACAGTCGCGGGTCGGACACGGGGAACGGAGATGGGCGAGGGGCCAGCCGGACGAGGGCGGAGTCCACTCGGGGCTGAGGCCGGAACGCGTTCCGCGGCACCCGCTCGAGGATGTCGCACGCGGCTCGACGGTACACGCCGACACTGAGACGGGAGTAGTCCGACGTGCCCGGCTTCGCGACCATCCGCTTCGCGAACTCCCACTGGTACATGAGGACGGCTCGGTCGAACGGCTCATCGAGCAGCTTGAACGTCACGGGTGAGGAGATCCCGTAGGGGAGGTTCGAGACCATCACGTCGAACGCGGGCCAGTCGACCCGGAGGGCGTCCGCGAGGACGATCTCCGCGTCCGGGACCGCGCCGCGCAGGTACTCTGCGAGGCGCCGGTCCGCCTCGATGGCGATGACGCGCTTCGCGCGCTCCGCGAGCCGGCGCGTTAGGACGCCGAGACCCGGGCCGATCTCGAGGACGACGTCCGACGGTGTGAGCCGGGCGTACGCGAGCTGACGCTCCGCGACCCGCGTGTCGACGAGGAAGTGCTGGCCGAGACCCTTCCTCGCCCGAACGCCGAGCTGGGCAAGGACCTGCCGGGGATCGGAATCCGCCACGGTCTCCGCACGGTTCCCGGACGGTTTAGGCTTGCGCCCGCGGCTCAGACCGTGACGACCGTCGACCGCACGTCGACGGGGGCGGACGGCGGTCCGAGAATCGCTGTCACCGTGTACGTGCCCGAGCCCAAGACGCCAAACGTGGCGGACATCGACCAGGAGGAGCCGCCGCTCGTGAGCACGACGCGGTCCACTACACTCCCGACGAGCACCCCCGCAGGGTCGCTGAGCTCGATCGTGAGCGTGTCCTCGTACACGACGGTCAGCATGTCGTTCCCCCGGACGACGACGACGCGGACGCCGAGGACTCGCGAGGGGTCCACGCTCGCGGAGAGCGAGTCGATCCAGTAGCTCCGGTTCCCGTCCGCACGGTCGTCGAAGTCCGTCGCCTTGTACGCGCGGGTCACGTACGTCGTCGAGGGGTCGATCCCCCACACGAGGGGGATGATCGACAGGAAGGCCTCGTACGGACCCTCGACGCCGCTCGCGCGGATGTCCGGGCCCGCGAACGCGAACTCCGCCCACGCGGTCCCTTCGGGCCACTGGACCTGGCCCCAGCTCGTGGCGATGTCCATGGACCGATCGGAGACGCGAAGGGCCCCTCGGATCTCGAACGCGGACGCGAGGAACACATCGACCTCCGCGCGGACGACGAGGAGGTCATGGAGCCCATCCCCATCCCAGTCGACCGTTGCCTCCGCGAAGACGCCCGTGTACCGGGCGAGCTCGATCGTGTCGTCGAACGCGACGGCGCTGTACGCGGACGTCTCCCCGCACAGGACCTCCGGGTACGTCGGCGGCAGGATGCCCGCGTACGGAGCCGTGCCGGGCAACGCGGGCTGCGGCGTCATGTTCCCGCCGTCCCACGTGTAGATGTTCGGCCCGGTCAGGACGAGGGAGAAGGCCCAAGGGCCGTCGACGCCGGCGGCGCGGATCTGGTCCCCGCGGAAGCGCAGGGCCACGTTCGTCTCCCCGGCCTCGAGGGTGAGATCCCGGTAGCCGTACGCGACCGTCGCGTAGCGGTTGGGGTCCGAGGCCCGCGGCAGGAGCATCCCGTTGAGATAGTAGATCCCGGCGGTGTTCACGTGGACGGCGGCTCGGAGCTCGAACAGGTCGTAGGCCCCGTCCTCGTCGACGTGGATCCCGAGGTCGTCGTGGGCTCCCGTGAAGTATGCGGGCCGGAACGGCTCTTCGAAGTCCGCGGCCGCGTACGCCTGGGTCGTGTAGTTCCACGTCATGACAGGCGGGCCGGGCCACGGGACGGGGGCGAAGCCGTCCGCGCGGCCGTACACGATCCCATCGCCGCCGATGAGGGTCGCACGCACGAGGTACGGCCCGTCGATGCCCGCGCGGAAGATGTCCGTGCCCCGGAACGCGATCCGGACGGTCTGCGCACCCGCGAGGAAGAAGTACCGCTCGCCCGCCCAAGCGATCGGGTACTCCGGAGGAAGGAGCGAGCCGTACGGCAGCCCCGTCTCCAGGATCGGGACGGGTGGGGGCACGGCCTGGCCGCAGACGCCGCCCTTGGGCGGGCTCGTCGAGGAGAGCATCGCCTGGACGTTCCAGTAGTCCGTCGTGGGAAGGTCCACGCTCGCCTCGAGGACGAGCCAGTCGAACGCACCGTTTCCATTCGTGTCGAGGCCCCGGTCGGAGCCGACGCCGTCCGCGGGCGTCGTCAGGGAAACGAGGCTCAGAGCCGCTCCGCCCGATGCGAATGCCAGGGACAAGACGAGGGCGATCGCCCGCGTCGTGAGGATCATCGCCAATCACCCGTGAAGACCTCTCAGGGGCCTATGACGATATAAACGTCCCCGAACCGTTCGGCCCCCCCCGAACGACGGGTCGGCCGTCCGAACCCTTAATGTAGGGCCGCGAGCGTTGCCGCCGCGTGGCGTTTCCGGGCGCCGCGCAGCCGTTCCAGGCCGGGGAGGGCGGCCTGCAGTGCTGGATGGTCGGCGCGATCGTCGGCGTGCTCGTCCTCGTCCTCGTGATCCTCCTCGCCTACCAACGGTACCTCGTCGGGAAGAAGCCCGTCCAGCACCTGTGCGACTATTGCGGGCACATGGTCAACGTCGTGAGCGACTGCCATCACGCGCCCGTGCGCGAGCGCTTCCTCCATGGAATCTGCACGGAGTGCAGGCGGGAGTGCCGGCTCATGTGCGCGAAGTGCAAGCGGCCCGTGTAGGCGGGTGCCGCTCCCGGGCGCCCGACCCCGCCCTCGGGGCAATCCTTATGGCGGGAGGCCGCTTCGTCGGAGACCGTGACGCCCGCGGACCGCCCGTACGGCTCCCGGATCCAGGGACGCCTCCCCGTGGGCTGCGCGCAGTGCACGGAGGGGGCGAAGATGGTCCTGTTCGTGACGGGCCTCTGCTCGTTCCATTGCTTCTACTGCCCCGTGTCCGACGAGAAGATGTACCGGGACGTCGTGTTCGCGGATGAGAAGAGGGTCGAACGAGACGAGGACGTCCTCGAGGAGGCCCGGGCGATCCGCGCGAAAGGCGCGGGGATCACGGGTGGCGATCCCGTCGAGGCGCTCGACCGGACTTGCCACTACATCCGCCTCCTGAAGTCGGAGTTCGGTGAGGAGTTCCACACTCACCTGTACACGATGTCCACGGACCCCGAGAGCATCCGCCGGCTCGCGACCGCGGGCCTCGACGAACTCCGGCTGCACGTGCCCCCGGGCCTCTGGTCCCGGGTCGCGGGGACGGGGTTCGAGGCGACCGCGCGCCTCGCGAAGTCCCTGGGGATGACCGTGGGCCTCGAGGTCCCACTGATCCCAGAGCGGGAGGAGGACCTTCGGAGGCTGATCGAGTGGGCGGAGGCCGAGGGGCTCGCGTTCGTGAACCTGGACGAGATGGAGTTCTCCGACGCGAACTTCGCACGGATGAAGGTCCGCGGCTACGCGACCAAGCACGACCTGTCGTACGGCGTCCGGGGCGCCGACGCGGCCGCCCTCCGCCTCCTCGGGCGGCCCTGGAGGATCACGGTCCACTACTGCACGAGCGGCTACAAGGACGGATGGCAACTCCGGACCCGGATCAAGAGGCGAGCGGAGAGTGTCGCGGGGAAGTGGGACGTCGTGACGGAAGACGGAACCCTCGTGAAGGGCGTGATCGAGGGAGAGGGTCTCGACGCCCTCCTGCGGGAGCTCGCGCGCCGGCACCGGGTGCCGACGGACCTCATGCGCCTCGACGGGTCGCGCCGTCGAATCGAGATCGCTCCTTGGATCCTCGAGGAGATCGCACCGAGGCTCGGCCGGCCTTCGTACGTCGTCGAGGAATACCCGACCGCGGATGGCCTCGAGGTCGAGCGGATGCGGCTCCCGTAGGTGTGCAGCCCGCGCAGGTGATCCGTCCGAGGGAGTCGGCGGACCATGGGCCGTCGACGTTCCCACATCGGGAACAGCGGAGGCCGCGAGCCCGTCTCGCGAACGCGTCGATCTCGACCACGGCGGGATCCGCGGTGGTGCCGGACCGAGCGACCGCCCGGGGAGCGAGGACGACGCGGACGCCGCAGAGCGCCGCCGTGGCGTGGGGCTCGAACCGTTCCAGGGCCTCTGCGAGCCGGCGATCCCTCTCCCCCTCGACCGCCGCGATCAGTTCTCGCGCAACCTCCGCAGACGCCGCTCGGATCTCCCGGACCGTCCCATCGAAGTAGGCGAAGATCCGACGGACTTCCTCGTCGAGCGCTGCGATCGACTCCCGCCGGAACGCCTCGAGGGACTCAAGGAGCCGAGCCGAGAGAAACCGCCGCGCGAGGTCGTATCCGGCGTGGAGGTCGACAAGCGACGGAGGGATCGTGACGGGGACCAGCGGGACCTCGGCCTCCTCCGGGAGGACCTCCCACGCATCCTGTCGGGACACGAGGATCGCGTGGTACGTCTCTCGCTTGGCGTCCGAGGTCAGGGTGACGCGGAACGTGAAGCAGACGAAGGGCTCCTCGCCGAGGTCTTCGACGGACGCACGCTCGACCCAGGCTCGGGGTAGCCCCGCGCCACTCAGCGCATCTCTCGCCCATGCGGGGGAGGCGACCGCAACCCGCCCGACGTCCCATCGCCCGCGTGCGGTCGCGAGGGCGAGGATCCGCTCGAGCAAGAAGCTCCCCGGCGCGACGAGCTCCGCACGGCTTGCGTCCGCCGCGACCGGGTCGAAGGCGAGGGCCACGTGCCTGGGGACCTCGAGTGCCCGCTGGAGGCCCTCCGCCGCGGTGACCCAGAGGATGCCGTCGTGCTCGGAGAGATCCGCCCCGAGGTCCGAGAGCACCTCCGCGACGAAGCCTCGGACCGGGTCGGCGTCGCTCACGCGGCGACCTCCTCGCTCATCGTCCGGAGGATCTCATCGTTCCGATCCTTGAGGTCCTCGTATCCGGCGCGGGCACGGACGAGGGCGTCGCCGAGCCGTCGGAGGGCCTCCCGGCGCGCCTCCGTCTCCTTGAGGACCCAGATGTCCATGAGCAGCTCCTCGAAAGATTTGCGGCCTTCAAGGTCTCCGAGGATGAGGTCGAGCTCGCCGACAACGAGCTCGAACATGTGGATCTTCCGGTCCAGGAGTTCGATGAGATACTCCTCCACGGTGTCCACCGCCCAGAGGTTCACGACGTGGACCTCCCGCTCCTGGCCGAGCCGATGGACACGGCCGATTCGCTGCTCGATTCGCAGGGGGTTCCAGGGAAGGTCGTAGTTCACGAGGGTCCGAGCGAACTGCAGGTTCCGGCCTTCGCCGCCGGCCTCCGTGCTCAGGAAACAACGGCGGTCGCCCCGGAACGCGCGCACCGCGTCCTCCTTCGCAGCGGGCGAGAGGCCGCCATGGTAGATCGAGACGGAGATGCCGTCGGACTCGAGGACGCCGCGGAGGTACTCCAGCGTCCGAAGGTACTGCGTGAACACGAGGACCTTCTCGTCCGTGGACGCGAGGAACCGCCTCAGGTGGCCCGCTTTCACGTTCGCGCGGATCGCGCAGGCTTCGTCGTGAAGAGCCGCCAACCGGTCCCGATGCTCGGGACCGAAGAGAGAACTCTCGCGGAGCTTCGCGAGGGTCCGGGCCGCCGCGAACGTGCTGCTCCCGATCTCCCTCTGAAGAACGATCAGGGTGAGCTTCGCGGCAAATGGCAGGCGGTGGACGGGGGTGCCGTACGCTTCCCGCACGAACGCAGTGACGCCGTCGTAGAGGCGACGTTCCTCCGGCGTGAGGCGAACGGCGAGGGAGTGGACCCTTCGCGGCGGGAGTTCGAACGAGATCCCTCGCCGATTCCGGACCATGACGTCCTTGAGCCGGCTGCGAAGCTCCGGGACGCGGGCGGGGACGCGCCCGTCAGAACTCGCGACGTAGCGCGAGACGAACTCCGTGAACGTGTGCAGCTGACCCGGTTTGAGCAGGCTGACGAGGTTGAACAGCTCGGCCAGATCGTTCTGAACCGGCGTCGCGGTGAGGAGGAGCATGCGTCGCCGGTGGAGGCTCGCGACGAACTTCGAGTTCCGGCTCTCGCGGTTCTTGAGCCGGTGGGCCTCGTCCACGACGACGATGTCCCAGGGAACCCCGCGGGCCGCGGATGCGTGAGGCTCGCGTTTCGCTGTGTCGAGAGACGCGATGAGGAACGGATGGCGCGCCCAGTCCTCGGTGCCTCGAAGGAGCTCGAACGGGAGCCCGAATTTCTCCTTCATCTCCTCCCGCCACTGCGACCGGAGGCCCGGGGGGGTGAGGATCAGGCCGCGGTGGATAAGCCCCCGGACCGCGTACTCCTTGAGGACGAGGCCGGCCTCGATCGTCTTCCCCAGCCCGACCTCATCCGCCAGGACCGCGCGTCCTCCCATGTCCCGCAGGACCCGGAGGACCGCCTTTTCCTGGTGAGGGTATCTCGCGACGCCTCGCAGAACCGGCCATCCGAGGAGCGTGTCGAATCCCTGAACAAGGCTGAGGCGATGCGCGAGACCGTTGAGGCGCCAGGCGCGCGATCCGTCCGGGGGACCTCGGCCGAAGAGATCGAGGATCCCGCGGTCTTGCTCGGAGAACTCGAGCTGCAAGGAGGCGTCTGCGGAAGGAGTCGCCTCCGGGGGGAGGACGCTCATCGAACGGGGGTCCCTTCGCCCGCAGGCGCGGGCGGCCGTCGATGGCCCGCGGCGATATTAACGCTTGCGGATGACGCATCCCCGCCGGCGGCCCAGTGACGGCCTCGACCGTCGCGGTGCCGCGCGACTCGACCCTCCCGAAAGTCACGCGACGCTGACGCTCTGGATTGGATGGTGTCGGGCGATGAGGTCGCGCGACACGCGGAGGTTCCGCCCCTCCTTGCCGATCGCCCGGCCCTTCTTCTTCGCGTCGACGGTCACCGTCGCATGGGTCACGTCGCCCCGCTGCTCGATATGCACGCCCTTCACGTCGTAGTTCCGGAATACGTTTGCGACGAACTTCTCGGGGGCGTCGGCGTATTCGACGACATGGATATCCTTGTTCATGATTCGCTTCAGCTTCGCGACGTGCTCGCCTTTCTTGCCGATCGCCTTGCCGATGTCGCCTTCCTTCACAACGAAGATCAGGCGATCCACAGCGTCCACGCAGTCCACGACGGTCGTGCGGGTAACGTCTTGGAAGAGTGCAACGAACGTCATCGTGCGTTCGTCGAAGGTGACCTCGACCATTCGGACACCTAGAGGCTCAGGATGTTCGAATCCCCGGCGCTCAAGATCGCGACCGCCGCAACGGAGAACGGGACGCCGCACGCAGCACCGAGCTCGACGTTCGTTCCGGAGAAACGGTGCAACCGGGCGGATCCGAAGCGCTCGACCTCGTTCGGAGGGCAGTTCGAGGCGACGATCACGAGCTTCGCGGTCTTCGCCTTCACCGCCCTACGCACCTCGCGCACTCCGAGTCGCACTTCACCGGTGTCCGTGGCGATCTTGAGCGCGCGAGCGACGTCGATCACAACTTCGCCTCCTGGCCAGGTTCCAGTGGGGGCGCGGGCACCGCTCGCGGCCGCGGGGCGACCTTCGGGAGGTTCGCGGGCGGCTTGTAGACGAGGTTGACCGCGCCCGTCCCCAGAGTGACGGGCTGGCCGACGATCACGTTCTCCGCGACCCCATCGAGGTAATCAACTTCCCCTTGGATCGCGGCCCGGAGGAGGTGGTGCGCCGTGATTTCGAACGCGGCCCGCGCAAGGACCGAGCTCTTCCGGCCGGAGATCCCGTGGCGCCCGATCGCCTTCACGTCGCCGTCGTTCGTCATCATGTCCGAGACGAGCATGATGTGGCGGATGTCCACGGTGAGCCCCTGCTCCTGCAGGGTGTTGTACGCCTCCTTCACGATCGCGTTCCTCGCGGCCTCGATCCCGAGGACCTCGTAGATCTCCTGGATCGAGTTCGTCGAGGTCCTCGTCGCATCGATGTAGGGGAACTCCAGGATCTTCGAGAGATTCGAGCCCTCCGTGTATATCATGTACGAGGTCCCCTGCTTCTTGATGATCGCCCGCCGGATCCCGTCGATCCCCTTGATCTTCGTCGAACGGACCTGCTCGACGAGCTTCTGGAGCTTCTTGTACGAAGGTTCGCCCGCCTCGACGACGACTGCCTTCGCCTTCTTCTCCGTGCTCCCGACCGTGCGCCGGACCTCCTGGACCGTGCCCACCTTCTTCATCCGCTCCTCGAGTTCGGACCAGGTGACACCGCGAGACTTCATCCGATGATCATCGGGATACGCCAGCACGTGCATGTGCTCGAGGTCCGTCTCGATTTCCGCGATGTCGTCGAGGATCGTGACCTCGATCTCCGTCGCGATCCTCCGCATCTTGTCGAGGTCGCCGGCGCCGTCCTTCACGTAGATCTCCATGATCGGCGTGGACGGAACCCGGCGCGCGTCGACGATCTCGATGAGCCGCGGGAGACCGAGGGTGACGTTCATCTCAGCGACTCCCGCGTAGTGGAACGTCCGCATCGTCATCTGCGTCCCCGGCTCACCGATCGACTGCGCGGAGACGATCCCTGCGGACTCGTTCGCGTCAATCGAGTGGATTTCGTACTTGTCGCAGACCCTCTGGAGGACTTCGTGGAGGCGCTTCTTCGAGATCTTCAGCCCATCGATTTTCCGCGCGAGCTCGGCGACCACGGACCGCGGGAGGTATCGCCCGAGCTCCTTGAGCCCCTCCATGATCTCCTGCTCCCCATGGCTCAGGGACGGGGCTTTCGTTGGGATCTTGAGCGGGACCTCCGGCGGCGCCTCCTCCTCCCGCGCAGCGGACTTCCGCCGCTTCTCTGCGGCTTTCGGCCTTGCTTTCGGCACCTTTCTCGCGGGCTCCGCGAGGGCCGGACCCACGAGCTTCTTGAGGACCTTCACCGCCTCCTTCTCGGGGATGAACTTCTTGAGCCGCTCGACCTTTGCGGAACTGAGCTTCTCGATCGTGAAACCCGCGTCCGCGAGGATCTCCGCGGTCTTCTTCGAGATACCGCGGTTCCGCAGGCCCTGAATCGTCGCCGCGCGCGCCATGGTCACTCCTCCGAGGGAGGCTCCTCCTCCTCGACCTCGGCCTCCTCCTCCGTGAGCTCGACGTACATGTCCTTCTCCGTAAGGCCGTACGAGGCCACTTCCTGCTCGCGGAGACGCTCCTTCCACGAGGGTTCCTCGCCGAGGACCTCCTGAAGGATGTCATCGATGTCGACCGCGTGACCCTGGACGCTCCGGGACGGGTCGATGCCGTCCTCCCCGAACCGGAACTGGATGATCGTGTTCGCGGTGTTCCGGACCGTGCCGTCCTCCTTCACCTTGAGGTCCTCGAGGGCGTTGATCAGCCGACGCTGCATGTAGCCCGACCGGGACGTTCGGACCGCGGTGTCGACGAGGCCCTCACGGCCACCCATCGCATGGAAGAAGTACTCCGTCGGGTGGAGACCGCTCTTGTACGACGACTTCACGAAGCCTTTCGCCTCCGCGCCGAGGTCCCCCTTCACGAAGTGGGGAAGAGTCCGGTTCCAATAGCCGCGGCTGAGCCGCTCGCCACGGACGGCCTGCTGCCCGATGCATCCAGCCATCTGAGAGAGGTTGAGCATGGAGCCACGCGCTCCGGATCGGGCCATGATCACCGCGCTGTTCTCGATCCCGAGGTGCTTCCCTGCGATCTGGCCTGCCTGGTCGCGCGCGCGACCGAGCACCTTCATCGCCTCGACCTCGAGGGTCTCCTCGAGGGACCGGCCGGGCATCTGCTCGAGCTCGCCCCGCTTGTACGCCTCGACGAGCCCCTCGACCTTCTCGACCGCGGATTTCAGCACATCCGCGATCTGCTTCTTCGCCTCCTCGGGGATGTCCTCGTCGTCGATTCCCGTCGTGAAGCCACGGACCATGATCGCGCCGATGGCGAGCTTCGTCGCCTTGTCGATGAACTCCCGAGCATCGTCCGCCCCGTAGTCCCGGGCGACCTTGTCGAGGATCTTTCCCTTGAACGCGCCCACCGCGTTCTCGTCGATCGTCCCGGCCGCGATTCTCCCGTCCTTGACCACAACGAGGGAGTCCTCCTCACGGAGTTCCTTCAGTCCGATATCCCCTTTGGGCGCGATTGACGACTTGAACGTCATGTTCAGGTCCTTCGGGAGGATCATCGAGAAGAGGGCCTTTCCGGACCAGAACTCCTCACCGCCCTTCTTCACGTCCGGGGGCGGGAGCTCCTTCACGTCGATCTTGCTCAGGATGTACGCGACCTCCTCTTGAGTGAACCGGCTTTCCTTGTGAGTCAGGAGGAACGCACCCGTGATGTGGTCGTGGATCCCTCCGATCACCGGGCCCCCGAACCTCGGGGAGAGGATGTGCTCCTGGACGCGCATGAGGACCCGGGCCTCCGCGCGCGCCTCCTCGCTCTGGAGGACGTGCAGGTTCATCTCGTCCCCGTCGAAGTCCGCGTTGTATGGCGGACAGACGGCGAGGTTGAAGCGGAACGTCTTGTGGGGCATCACGCGGACTTCGTGGGCCATCATCGACATCCGGTGCAAGGAGGGCTGCCGGTTGAAGAGGACGATGTCCCCATCCACGAGCTGCCGCTCGACCGTGTAGCCGAGCTCGACCGCCTCGGCGACGACCTCCGCGTTCTTGTCCGTCACGCGGATTCGCCGGCCGTCCGGCCGGATCACGTAGTTCACGCCGGGCATGTACTCCCCGAGCGAGCCCCATGGGGCCGGCCCGCGCTTCACCCACTGCCTCACGATCTCCAGGTTGTACGTCTGGACGTGGACGGGCACGGTGAGCTCGCGGGCGGCCTCCACGGGCACGCCGACCTCGTTGATTGAGAGAACGGGATCTGGCGAGATCACGGTGCGCGCGCTGAAGTTCACGCGCTTCCCGGAAAGGTTCGAACGGAACCGCCCCTCCTTGCCCTTGAGCCGCTGGACGAGGGTCTTGAGCGGCCGTCCGGAGCGATGGCGCGCGGGCGGGATTCCGGAAGTCTGGTTATCGAAGTACGTCGTGATGTGGTACTGGAGGAGCTCCCACAGGTCCTCGACGATGAGCTGGGGCGCGCCCGCATCCCGGTTCTCCCGGAGGCGCTGGTTGATTCTCAGGACATCGACGAGCTTGTGTGTGAGGTCGTCCTCGGATCGGTCGCCCGATTCCAGGGTGATCGACGGGCGCACGGTCACCGGTGGAACGAGGAGGACCGCGAGCACCATCCACTCGGGTCGCGCGACCTCGGGGTTGATCCCGAGGACCTTGAGGTCGTCGTTCGGGATCCGCTCGAGCCGCTCGCGCACTTCCCTTGGGGTGAGCTTGTGCCCGTCCTCGCGGAACGTCGTGGGTTTGTCCAGCGTGACCTTGCCCTGTTCCTCGCCGCAGTGGGGGCAGCGCTGGCGCTTCGTCGCCTCCTTCGCCGTCTCCTTCGTGACGAGGCCGACGTCCGTGATGTCGCCACCGAGCTCCTCGACGGTCTCCATCTCCTGCATGTACTCCATCGCCTGCTGCCGCGTGAGCAGGAGCCGCCCGCAGCGGCGGCACGTCGCCTGGAGGAGCTTCTTCGTCTCCTTCACGTACCCCACGTGGATGACCGGCATCGCGAGATCGATGTGCCCGAAATGGCCGGGGCAATCGTCGACCTTGCCTCCGCAGGTCTTGCAGCGGAGCCCCGGCTCGATCACGCCGAGGTGGGAGTCCATGAGGCCCATGTCGATCGGGAAGCCGTCGTCGTCGTACGTGTCTGCGGTGATGATCTTCGTCGCGGACATCCGCCGCATCTCGTCCGGGCTCAGCAGGGCGAACTTGATCGCGTGGATCCGCTTCGTGACGCCTCGCATCGACATCATTTGAGGTCCTCCAGCTGCAGGCGCATGGCGACGCCGAGGGACAGGAGCTCGTCAAGGAGGAGCTTGAACGCGTACGACGTTTGCACCGGGTAGATCTTCGACGTGTTCTCGCACACAGGGCAGCGAAGGTTCCCTTTCCGGTCCTTGATCGCGAAGTGGCCGCAGTCGGGGTTCCCGCAGACGTACTGGATCGTCCCGTCCGACTCGTCGAGCAGGCGGTCCTTGATCACCATGGCCGCGCCGTGGCCGATCAGGCAGTCTCGCTCCATCTCACCGAACCGGAGGCCGCCCTGGCGGGAGCGCCCCTCCGTCGGCTGACGCGTGAGGATCTGCACGGGTCCGCGGCTCCGCACGTGGAGCTTCCCGGAGACCATGTGGTGGAGCTTCTGGTAGTAGATCACGCCGATGAAGATCTCCGCGGGAATCATCCGCCCCGTCTTCCCGTCGTACAGGATCTCCTTTCCGTTCGACCGGAAGCCGGCCTCCTCGAGCGCCTTCCGGAGGGACTCCTCGCGCTCGCCGCTGAACGGGGTCCCGTCGATGTCCCGGCCCTCGAACGAGGCGACCTTGCCGCCGATCTGTTCGAGGACGTGCGCGACGGTCATGCGCGATGGGATCGCGTGGGGGTTGATGATCAGGTCGGGGATGATGCCCTGGCCCGTGAACGGCATGTCCTCTTGGGACGCGATCAGCCCGATTACGCCCTTCTGCCCGTGGCGGGAGGCGAACTTGTCCCCGAGCTCCGGGACGCGGAGGTCCCGGACCTTGACCTTCGCGAGCTTCGACCCGTTCTCGCTCTCCGTGAGCATGACGGAGTCGACCCATCCGCTCTCGCCGTGGCGGACCGTGATCGACGTCTCCCGACGCTTCTGGGGCGTGAGGAAGTCCGTCTCCTCCTCCAGGAACCGCGGAGGGCTCGTCTTCCCGATCAGCACCTCACCCCCCGTGACCAGGACCTCCGGGGAGATCAGACCATCGTCCGGGGTGAGGCTCGCATAGCTCAGGTCGGCCCGAGCGCCTCGCACGTCGGGCGAAGGGATCTCGAAGTGGTCCTCCTGGCCGCCGGGGTATCGCCGCTCCTCCGCCCGGTACGTCCGCATGAACGAGGACCGGCCGAGGCCACGCTCGATCGACGCCTTGTTCATCACGATCGCGTCCTCCATGTTGTAGCCATGGTAGGACATCACGCCGACGACGAAGTTCTGTCCCGCGGGCCTCTCGTTGAACGACACATACGGCATCGAGTCCGTCTGGACGAGCGGCTTCTGCGGGTAGTGGAGGAGATGGCTCCGCGTGTCCGGGCGGGCGCGGTAGTTGCTCGCCCCGAGGCCGAGGGACTGTTTCGCCATCCCCGCGCCCATCGTGACGCGAGGGGACGAGTTGTGCTCGGGGTACGGGACGAGGCCCGAGGCGACGCCGAGGATGACCATCGGGTCGACCTCGAGATGCGTCGTCTCTCGGGAGACATGCGGCTTCACGCGGAACGACTTGTGGCACTCCTGGCACTCGAGCTCGATCTCGTCCTCCTTCGCGCCCATGTTCACCCACGACACGTCGTTCCGGCTCAGGGGACGCTTGCACTCCTTGCAGCGGCTCGGGACGTCGTAGGGGTAGATCGCGATGTACGTGTCCTCTTCCTCCTCCGCGTCGATCCACTCGACAACGCCGTTCCGGATCAGGTCGGAGAAGCGGGTGCGCCCGAGACGAAGGTCCTCGAGGTGCTTCTTCGTCAGGGAGAGGTGGCCCTCCTTCGCGACGAGGAGGGGCCTGCGGATGCGGCCCTCGTCGCAGTTGATGATGATCTCCCCCATGTTCTCGTCGTACCGGACGTTGACCTCATGGCTGAGTAGGCCGCTCCGCCGCCGCTCCCGGATCTCGGCGACGAGCATGTGCGGGTCCTCGTGGAGCCCGACGAGGTCGCCGTTCACGTACACCCGCGTGTACGTCGTCTGCTGACCTTTCACCTGCTTCGTGCCCAGGTCCGCGAGGAGGATCTTCACCTCGTCGTCGGGGAAGCCTTCGGACACGTCGATGACGAGAGCGCAGTTCTTCACCAGGCCGCAGTTCTGGCCTTCCGGCGTCTCGTTGGGGCAGAGCCGGCCCCACTGCGTCGGGTGCAGGTCGCGCGCCTCGAAATGCGGCTGGGACCGCGTGAGGGGGCTCGTCACCCGTCGCAGGTGGCTCAGGGTGGACATGTTCGAGGTCCGGTCGAGAAGCTGGCTGACGCCCGCCCGTCCGCCGACCCAGTTCCCCGTCGCCAGGGCGTGGAGGAGGCGCTGCGTGAGGAGGTCCGGCCGGATTGCGGACGCGATCTTCAGTTCGCGCCGCCGAGCGTACGACCGCTCGAGCTGGTACTTGAGGTCCTTGATCAGGTTCGCGAACGCGACCCGGAAGAGGTCCTCCATGAGGTCCCCCGCGAGCTTGAGGCGCTTGTTCGCGTAGTGGTCCTTGTCGTCCTCGCGGCGCTTCCCGAGGGAGAGCTCGAGGACCGTGCGCGCGACGCGGCCGAGGAAGATCGCCTTCTTGATCCGGTCTTCACGGGCGTCGCCGAGGTGGGGGAGGAGAGACCGGTCGAGGATCGACTCGACCTTCTTCGTCCGGTACTCCTTCGCCTGGCCCGTCGCGAACTTCTTCTCCAGGTAGTTGATCGCGTCGTCCCGCGTGAGGATGCCGTTCGGCGGGTACAGCTTCTTGTTCTTCACTTCCTCGATGTTCGCGTAGACGATGTTCGCCATCGCGGGGTGGGACACGACCGCGTCGTGGATCTCGGAGTCCTTCTCCATCCCCAGTGCCTTCATGAGGATGATCAACGGGATCTGGCCGGATGCCGTCGGCACGGATACGATGAGCTGACCGTCCTTCTTCTTCTCCATCAGAGTGAGGGCGCGGTACCCCTCCTTCTGGGAGAAGACCTTCGCGACCTCGACCTTCCTCCCGTAGCGCTCGTTGAACTCCACGAGGACGCGGTTCGGCGCGAGGTCCTCGAGGGAGATGAGCGTGCGTTCCGTGCCGCCGATGATATAGTACCCGCCCGGGTCGCACGGGTCCTCGCCCTTCTCGATGAGCTTCCGGCGATACTCGTCGAGGGTGAGCTCGCCCTCCGTCTCCAGGTTCTCCTTGTACAGAAGGCACTTCTTCGACTTCGTCATGATCGGGAGGTTCCCGATGTGGACGCGCTCCGGCTCCCGTTCGATGCCGTTCTCGATGACCGTGAAGTCGAGGTAAATCGGCGCGGTGTAGTTCAGATTCCGGAGGCGGGCTTCCATGGGCGAGAGCGCGTGGGTGGCGCCGTTCGCCTCCTTGACGACGGGGAGGCCGAGGGCGATCGTCGGCTTCGCCTCGATGTCGATCCGCCCGCGCTCGTCCCGCTTCCGCCCGATCCGGATCTCGATGATGTCGCCTTCCGTGCGGTCCTCGTCGAGCTTGATGATCCCCCGGCGTTCGTCCTCGGGCGAGGACCGGTGGTTGTCCACGATCCGCTGCATCCGCGAGTTCGGGTTGTCGATCGTGGGAAGGAAGTCATTGAACGAGGCGGTGTGGTGGTTCACGATCGATCGCTCGCGAAAGAACGCGTCGATGAGCTCGCGCATGGTCTACCTCCCGATGACGAGGCGGTACGCTTCGGACACGCCCGCGGTGCTGCTCACGCGGGTGACTCGGATGATCCGGCCCTCATCAATCGGGCCCTCGATCCGCTCGAGGAGCTGGATCACCGGGTCGCTCCGCCGGATCTTCGGCAGCTGGTCTCGGGTAATCCGCAGGGCCTTCAAGATCCGCTCCGCCTCTTCCTCGGAAACGAGGCGGTGCTCTGGTACGAGCTGATGCTCCATCACGTTGAACCTCAAGGGCGTCCCCCCTTCGGCGGCCTGGCTTGTCCCACCTGGCATGTCACGCAGCTGGCCGTGCGGGCCCGCGGGGACTTTCGAGGCCCCGCGCGGGTCGCAGGACCCGTTCGAACCCCGGACCACCTGGTTTCCACCCGCACCCCGCGAGGGGCGCGGCTAAAAGCCAGATGCTCTTTCTAGGGACGACGGGTTCGCCGTCCAACCTAGCTGAGCTACGGGCCCTCGGGCTAGCGGCGGCGACATGCGACCACGGTCGAAATCTGCGGCCGTAATTAAACTTTGCGGTGCACAAGGGGCGACCAGCGCCGGCGCCTGCCCGCCGAGGATCTATATTTATTTCAGAATTGAAATGAAATTAGGGGCGGTCGCCGAGCCCCACAACATTTTATAGACCCCGCTCTTTCCTCGCGTCCGTGAGTCCCGCGGAATCGCGCTGCTCCTCCTGTGGTGCCGTCCTCATCGGCAAGGGCGCGACGGTCTTCGGGTGCCCGAGCTGCGGCAAGACGAGAATCGGACGCTGCGCGCGCTGTCGGGACCAGTCCGTGGCGTACCACTGCCCGACGTGCGATTTCCACGGACCGTGAGGGACGAGGATGGGGTCCGTCGCGATCACCTACCGTGTCATGCCCGAGGGCGAGGATGTCGACCTCGGCGCGCTCAAGGACGCGGTCCGCACGGCATTGGGCACCGCGTTCCGGAGCATGGAAGAGAAGCCGGTTGCGTTCGGCCTCAAAGCCATCCATGCCCTCGCCGTCGTCGACGACGCGGGTGGAGGATCCGCCCGGCTCGAGGCATCCCTTCAGACCCTCCCGGGGGTCGGGAGCGTCCAGGCGATCGACGTCACCCTCGTGTGATCCGTCAGTACGCCATTTCCCCCGTCAGGAACGCCCGCGTCTCCGCCCTCTGAGGGTTCTCAAAGATGTCCTTCGCGGGCGCGACCTCGACGAGACGGCCGTCAAGGAGGAGGGCCGCGCGATCCGCGAGCCGCTTCGCCTGGAACAGGTTGTGCGTCACGATTACCACGGTGCATCCCGTCTCCCTTCGGTAACGCAGGGTGGCCTCCTCGAGGGCCCGGACGTTCGCCGGATCGAGGTTCGCGGTGAACTCGTCAAGGAGGAGGACCTCCGGCCGAAGGACGGCCGCGCGTGCGAACGCAATCCGCTGCTGCTCCCCGCCACTCAGGCGGTCCGCACGCTCGCGCGCGGCGCCGAGGAGACCGACGAACTCGAGCGCCTGGAACACCCTCGCCCGGACCTCCGCTGCGTCCGCGCCGCGGAGCCACAGCCCGAACGCGACGTTCTCGAAGACGGAGGCACGGAACGTGGCGGGATTCTGCATGATCATCGCCATCCGCCGCCGCTGGGCAAGGGCCTCCGGGGAGCGCGGGTCGAGCGCGGTCCCATGGAAAAGGATGCGCCCCGCGTCCGGGGCGAGGAGGAGGTCGACGAGACGGAGCACGGTCGTCTTTCCCGCGCCGCTCGGGCCGAGGATGCCGAAAATCTCTCCCCGCTGGATCTCCGCGCTCACGCCCCGGAGCACGGCCTTCTCGCCGAAGGCCTTCTCGACCGCCTCAATCACGATCGGCGCGGTCACAGGAAGGCCCTCCCCTGCACTCGCTGGAGGACCGCGAACACGACGAACGACACTGCGAAGAGGACGACGCCGAAGACCGTCGCCTCGACGTAGTGCGCTTGGGAGGTCTCCAGGACGATCGCGGTCGTCAGCACGCGCGTGTAGCCCCGGATGTTGCCGCCGACGATGAGGACCGCCCCGACCTCGGAGATCGCCCGGCCGAACCCGAGCATGACCGCGGTCAGAAGCCCGACCCGGGCCTCGTGGAGCGCGGTCGCACGCCACTGCCGTCCGTCCGCGCCGAGCGCGAGCGCGGTCTCGTGGAGCCGTTTCTCGACGCTCATCACCGCCGACGCGGTGATCCCCGTGACGATCGGCGTGACGATGAGAACCTGGGCGACGACCATGCCGATCGGGGTGAAGAGCCACTCGAGGGAGCCGAGCGGCCCCTCCTTCGAGAGGAGGAGGAACACGAGGAGCCCCGCGAGGACGGGCGGGAATCCGTAGAAGGTGAACGCGAGCGTTCGGACGAAGTCGCGTCCCCGGAACTCTTTCAGGGCGATCATCGCGCCGAGCGGGATCCCGATCACGGAGCCGATGAGCGTGGACGTGCCTGCGACGAGGAACGAAAGGCCCACGATCTGGAGCAGCTCCGCGTCGAGCGCCAAGTCAGCACCCGTCGAGGCCCTCGGGATGGAACGGCCGTTCGCTCCCGACCGTGTAGTTGCCGATAATTCCCTGGCCGCGGGCGCCCACGATCCACTTCGCAAAGGCGAGCGCCCCGGGCGCGTTCACGCCGGGATGACGCGCGGGGCTCACGGGGATTACGCTGTACACGTTCTGAAGGGGCGGGTCGTTCGTCACGTCGATCTCCAGGGAGAGGCTCGGCCGCCGCACGAGGAAGGTGCCGTCGTCCGTGAGCGTGTACCCGCCGAGCTGCGACGCGATCTCGAGGGTAGCGCCCATCCCCTGCCCCGCCTCGCGATACCATGGATCCGTGGCGGCCCTCGGCTGATACCCGACCCACGACCAGATCGTCTTCTCCATACTGTGAGTCCCTGAGTTGTCCCCGCGGGAGATGAACGTCGCCCGGGCCGACAGAATCCTCGTGAAGGCGACCGTCGCGTTCGTGAGGCCGCGAATCCCCGCCGGGTCCGTCGCGGGTCCCACGACGATGTACTGGTTCCGCATCACGCGGCTCCGGCAGAGGCCGTGGTCGGACATGAACTCGAGCTCGGCGGCCGGAGCGTGGACAAGTACGACGTCCGCGTCCCCGCGCCGTGCCGTATCGAGGGCGAGGCCCGTGCCCACGGCGACGAACCGCACACCGATCCCGGCATCTCGGGAGAACTCCGGGAGGAGGACGTCAAGGAGACCCGAATCGCGCGCGCTCGTCGTCGTCGCCAGTAGGATCGTGGACCCCGTGTTCGCGACGAGTGTGACGGCGAGCCCTGCGAGGATGAGAACGAGCGCGAGGAGGAACGCAATCCGCCACGTCGTCACGAACGACGGCCAGGGGAGTGGCGAACGCCGCGAGGGTGCCGGGATCTCCTCACCCCGTCGGACAAAGGACGGAGAGCCTTAAACCCGCGCTAATCCGTGCATCGAATCGTCCATCCGCGCGCCTCCCCTCCGTGAAACCCTTTTATAATCCCCGTCGGCTGCCGCCGTCGTGGCGCTTCTTCCGTTCCAGACCGGGGAGGATGCCTTCGCGGGTCTCGTCCAGTTCCTCCCGCCCATCGCGGCGATCGTGCTCCTCGTCGGGCTCATGATGTGGCTCCTCGCTTGGATGTCCCGCTACTTCGAGTACCTGAAGACCCTCGAGAGCCGCTGGCTCGACCACGCCACCCTCGACTTCGTCCGTCGCGTGCTCGAGGGGGTCTGGATCGCGTTCATGGCAATCGTCGTCCTCGCGATCGCGCAGACGCAGTCGGCGCCGCTCCATGACGCCCTCGTCGCGTTCGTCCTCCGCGTGCCCGCCCTGTTCTTCGCGATCTTCGTCGTCTTCCTCGCGGCGATCCTCGTCCGGGTCATCCACCGGTTCGCCGCGTTCCTCCGCGGGGAGCTGAAGTCGAAACCGAAGCAGATCGCCCCGCCACGGGCACTCGCCTTCACGGAGATCGTCCTGAAGTACCTGATCTATATCGCCTCCCTCGCGATCGCGGCCCTCGGCGCGATCCGGATCCTCCCCCCCGGGGACCAGACGTACTTCGACCTCAGCGGACTGCCCACGCTCCCCTCGAGCTTCGCCCTCGAGATTGTCGTCGCGGTCCTCCTCGTGATCGTCGCAGATCGCTTCGTCGACTCGATCTTCGAAGATCTGAAGCGGCGCACCGCGAAGTTCAGTGCGCGGGTCATCGACGAGTTCAAGTCGATCACGCGGTACGCGGTGTGGATCATCGGTGCGGTCGTCCTCCTGTTCGTCCTCATGGTGCATGTCCTGCCGGCAGACCGCCTCGTCGTCTTCGCTGTCGGGTTCATCGCATTCCTCCTCGTCATCCTAGTGCTCGCGTTCGACCCCGTGAGGAACGCGCTCGCCGGGGTCACCCTCATGCGGGCGGACCCGTTCGACGTCGGGAACCGCGTGAAGATCGGGAACGACCTCGTCTGCGACGTCGTCTCGATGAGCCTCACCCTGACCCAGGTGCGGACCCTCCGTGGGGAGGTCGTGAACATCCCGAACACACAGCTCCTCCGCGAGCCGATCCTGAACTTCAGCCGATCGAAGCCGTACGCGATGTCCGTGGAGCTCGCCCTCGGCTTCGAGGTCCCCCACCACCGCGTTAGGGAAATCCTCGTCCGCGCCGCGCGAGATACGGAAGGGGTCGTCCCGGACCCGTCGCCGCAGGCGTTCGGCAAGGAGCTCGCAGGGGCCGGGATCGTGTACCAGCTCCTCGCGTACACGGACCGCCCGGAGCGGATGAAGGAGGTCAAATCGGACCTGATCTTCCGGATCCAAGATGCGCTCCGCGCGGAGGGCCTCGTGCCGCGGGATGCCCGGACCGACTAGGACGTCCCCTTCTTGAGGATGAGAACCGGGCAGGGTGCGAGCTTCACGATCCGGTCCTCCACAGGGTTCAGGGTGAACTTCTTCAGGCCCCCGGGGGAGCTCGCGCGGATGAGGAGCGCGGAGGCGTCCGCCCCTTCGTGGAGAGCCACGGACTCCCACTGAGTCGAATACAGGACCTTGTGCTCGACGGCGATCCCGCGCGAGTGGCAGGTCTCCAGGAACGGCGCGACCTCCTTCTTGATCCGCTCCGCGTCCGACGGATCGGCCGCGAGGCTCACGATCTCGATCGTCGGAAGGTCGGACTCCGCGAGGACAAGGGCGAGCTCGTCGATCCCCAGGATGCTCCAGATCGGGCTCGTGAGGATCACGAGCTTCTTCAGGGGACGGCGCAGGCCGTGCGTCTTGTACACGACGACGTCGCACGTCGCGTTCTCGATCAGGTAGTCGATGTTGCTCCCGAGGATTCTCCGCTCCGCGCCGTCCGTCCGGCCTCCGCGCCATCCCATCACGAGGACGTTCACGGCCTCGTCGCGCATCGTGTCGAGGATGATCTCGTAGACCTTGTGACCGATCTTCACGACGGGCCGGGTGTCGACGCCGAGCCGCATCCCGACGCGCGCGAGCCGCTGGAGACCTTTGATCCGGTCGTCGACGAACCGGAAGCGGATCGCCTTCGGCGGGAGGTTCCGCGGGATTTCAACGACGTTGAGGAGGCTGAGTTCCCCATGGCGCGCCCGCGCGATCCGCGCACCGAGATCGACGAGCTCGAGATCCTCGAACTCACGGAGGGGTAGGAACACGCGGAACCGCTCGAGCTCGACGTGGTCCTCCGTCGGGGTAAGGACGTCCTCGACCTCCACCTTGGGGACGAGCGCCGTCCGGCGCAGCGCCTCCCGCCCGCCTGCGAACCAGTGGAAGATCAGGCCCGCGGCGAGCCAGACCGCGCCGATGTACGCCGCGAGGACGCCGGCGGGCATCCGTCCCCCGGCGGGAGCCGGATAGTTCCAGAGGACGGCCCCGAGGGCAAGGTTCAGGGCGATCGCGAGGATCGGCACGGCGGGGACGAGAGGGACGCGGAAGCCGGGTCGCGAGCGCCGCTCCCGGCGCCGCAGGGAGATGACGGAGCCATGGACGAAGGCGAACAGGAGAAGGAACGCGAGGCCCGCGAGGATCGCGATCGTCTCGAGGGAGAACGCGAGAAGGATCGCCGTCACGCCCGCGGTCATCGCGAGCCCGACGACGGGCACCTCGCGACCGCCGACGTGGGAGAGGCTCGCAGGGAGGAGCCGGTCGCGGGACATCCCGAACGCGACCCGGACGGCGGACGTGAGGTTCGCGTTGAGGGCACCCGCCATGGAGGCGACGCCGACGAGGAGGAAGATCTCCCGCCAGAACGGCCCCCCGAGGGCGATCCGGGACAGGCTCACGATCCCGAGATCCTCCGTCCCCCCGGCGCACGCGGGGCATCCTGGCCACCCGGAGGTCGCGGCCGTCGGCGCGTTCGTGAGGACCGCAGCGAAGTACGCGAGGTAGACGCCGAGGGACAGCAGCACGGCCAGGAGGATCCCGCGGGGCACGGTCCGCGCCGGCTGCTTCGTCTGCTCCCCGAGCTGGACGACGGACTCGAACCCCTGGAAGGCGATGAAGAACACGCCTGCGCCGAGCGCGAGCCCGAGCGCGCCCGAGGGCGTCGATGGGGTCCCGATGCCGCGGTCCGCGGCGGGCGCCGCGAGGGACGCGAGCCCCACCGCGGCGACGCCGAGGATGAGGAGGATCTTCACGAACGTCAGCCGGCTGAGAGTCCGCGCGGGGACGTGGAGGCGGGCGAAATGGAACCCCGTCGCGACCGCGAGGAGGACGAGCGCGAGGACGCGCTCATCGAGCCCGATCGGGAGGAACGCTTCCGCGGACGGGCGGAGGAGCTCGAGGAGGAATGCGCCAAGGCCGAGGGCGCTGAGCGCGGACGCCGCGAGGTGACCGCCCCACGACGACCATCCCGCGAGGAAGCCGCTCGGGGCGGGAAGCGCGGAGCGGACCCATTCGTACGCCCCTCCGGACGCCCCTTCCCGTCCCGAGGCAAGCTCCGCGTAGGCAAGGCCGGACAGGGCGACGACGAATCCCGCGAACAGGATGCTGCCGAAGGTGAGGGGACCCGCGACGGCGAACGTCGCCCCTGCGAGGAGAAACACCGCGGCGCCGACCATCGTACCCGAGGCGGCCATCGTGACGTCGAAGAGGCCGAGGTCCCGCGTGACGCGCACGCGGACGGCTTCGGGCCTCGGAGGGGACGCCACGGCCCGGAGAACCCGGGACGGACTACTTGAGATTATGGCGGTGCCTTCAAGCGCCCGACTTCGACGCCATCTTCACGACGGTCTCGCCGAGGCTCTGGAACACGGTCTCGACGTTCTCCCCGGTCTTCGCGGAGCTGAAGAAGTACGGGGCATTGAACGCCTCTGTCGCCTGTTTCACCTGTTCCTCGCCGAAGGCGGCCTGGTCCCGGAGATCGAGCTTGTTCACCGCGAACGCGACGGGGATCTCACCGACGGTGCGGAACACGGACTCGACCCAGGAGTCGAGGTCCTCGAGCGTGTCGTACCGCGTGATGTCGGCGACCGCGAGGATTCCCTGAGCGCCGTGGAAGTACGCCTCGCGCAGGAGCTCCCGGAACCCCTTCGATCCCATGATGTCCCAGATCGTCATGTCCATCTGGACCGGCGGACCGCTCTTCGGCGTGAGGAGCATCTCTTTCTTCGAGACCTTCGCTCCGAGCGTCACGATGTAGCGATCGTCGAACTCCTCGAGGACGTAGCGGCGGATGAGGGACGTCTTGCCCACGGCGTGCTCGCCGACGAGGCAGACCTTCACCTTCATCCGACGAGGTTCCGTCATCGCGACACGACCGGCCGGCCCCGGAATGCTCCCGGGGCAGCGCGTCATTCGTCAGGGTCTATTTAGGCGTTTGCGGCCGATTTCGCGCGACGCCAAGCAGGAGCGCACCGCACGTGCGACGCACGCAGGCGACGACGTTTCCGATTCGCGTTCCTCCGACCTCGGATGGAGCGAATCGCGCGCGGACACAACGAGGTCGAACCCTTGAAATAAGGACCGCTCGATGCGGCGCCGTGGACCCGCTCACCGCGGCGCGCTTCGGGATCGGGGTCGCGGCGCTCGCGTTCGCGGCCGTCTCCGACGTGCGCACACGCCGGGTCCGGGATCCATTGTGGCTCGTCCTCGGCACCGCCGGGCTCGGGCTGCTCCTCATCGAGCTCGCGACCGACGGCGCGGACGCGCTCGTGTATCCGTTCATCGCGGGGACCGCGATCCTGTTCTATGGGATCTTCTTCGGAGCGCCGCTGTTCGACGAGGACGGGTTCCATCCTCGACCGGCACGGATCGGTGTGCTCCTTTCCGCCGCGGCCCTCGTGGCAGGCCCGCTCGCCGTCGCCGGGAGCTCACGCCCCGTGACGACCGCGATCGCCGCGATCGCCTCGATGCCCGTGATGGTCGTCCTCTACCAAGCGCTGTACCAGGCGCGCCTGATCGTGGGCGGTGCGGACGCGAAGGCGCTGATCGCCCTCACCCTCCTCGTGCCGGCGTACCCGAACACCGCGCCCCTGCTCGCCCCGAACCTCCTCGTCGAGGCGACGATGAACCTCGTCTTCCCGTTCTCCCTCGTCGTCTTCGTCGATGCCGCGGTCCTGCTCCTCGCCGTGCCCCTCGCACTCCTCGTCTACAACGCGGCCCGAGGGGACCTCGCGTTTCCCGCCGCGTTCCTCGGATACCGCCGACGACTCGACGAGCTCCCGAGACACGTCTGGATCATGGAACAGGTCGACGCGAAGGGGGAGCAGGTCCTGGTCCTCTTCCCGCCGAGGACGGGCGACTCCCGGGCGGACGCCGAACGCCTCCGCGCCGCAGGGAAGACGGAGGCGTGGGTCCAACCGAAGATCCCGCTCATGGTCCCCCTGTCCGTCGGCTTCGTCCTCGCGTTCTTCGTGGGGAATCTCCTTCTCGCGGTCCTCCCGCGGTGAGGCGGGAACGAAACCCTGATATACAGCGCGCCCTCTCCGTCGCTCAGCAGTGGTTTGACGGCCAAAGCGGCGGGGATACACCCGGTCCCATCCCGAACCCGGAAGTTAAGCCCGCCCACGTTCCCTGCGGTACTGCGGTGCGCGAGCCCGCGGGAAGCCTGCCCTCCTTTGAGGAGGGCTTGGGCCGGCGACCTAGGTACGCTAGCCGTCCATCCTTGTGGTGGACGACGAACCGTGCCGCTCTAACGGCCGCCGGTCCATGGAACGCCGTCAGCCACTCTCTCGCGCCTCCCGATCCTTGAAACGCCTGCGCAGGCCGAGGACGAGGAAGGGCACCACGACGACGAAGACGAAGTCCGACAGCTCGGGGATCGCGACGACCGATGAAGCGCTGCTTCCCGCGAGTGCGTATCCGCCCGTGGTCGTGTAGTTCAGGAACACCCAATTCACGAGCTGCGACCCGCTCGCCGTGGCGTCCACCTGTGCGCTCAGGGTAACACTGTGGCTGCCCGGCGCGACGTTGGTCATGTTCCAGTAGAAGGTTCGTCCGTCGGTCCAGGTCGGCGAGGGGCTGCTCCCGACATACGTCATCCCGCTCGGCAAGACGTCCTTGATCGTGAGTGTCCCCGCGGGCGCGGAGCCCGTGTTGTTGTAGTAGATCGTGAAGGTCACGATGTCCCCCGGGATCGCCGTCGAAGGACTCGCGGTCTTGGCGACCGTGATCACGGGTCGGGAGACGGTCGTGTTCGCCCACGCCTGGCTCCGGGGCAGGGGCTGGCGGAGCTGGTCCGAGTAGTCCAGGCTCACGGTGTTCCCGAGAATCTGGCCGTCGCTCGCGGCCGCGGTTACCTGGACGGTGACGCTGAAGGCGTTCGACGTCCCGGGCATCACGTTCGTGAAGAGCCAACCATACGTCGAGCCGGCGAGGGTCGCATAGGGGACGCTCGAGGACACGTACACGACGCCCGCGGGGAGAGTGTCGTTCACCCACACGAAGCTCGCCATCCCCGTTCCGGTGTTGTTGTAGAACACGGAGTATGTGATCGTCTCGCCCGGCGCGGCGACGGCCCGGCTCGCCGTCTTCGCGACCGCGACGAGGGGACTGTGCCTGTCGTTCGGGCGGCCCGGGGTCGGGGACAGCGAGATGTAGAAGTTCGCGGCGTCGTTGTCCGTGTCCAGCGGCACACCGGTGATCGGGTCCTTGAGCCTCGACCACGACTGGCCGTTCGCGACGCTCTGGGAGTATGTCGTCTCGTCGATCACGATTGTCATCTGCCGGAGCATGATTTTCAGGTTGCCGTTCGGCAGCGAGTTGGTCGGCAGGAGAATGCGGAGGTACTCCGAACCGGAGCCCCAGGCGCCAATCGTCCCCGTCGTGAACGTGTAGATCACGATAATGAGGTTGCCACGCTTGGCGGCCAGGTTCCACCCGGAGAGGGACACCGCGGCCCCTGTCGGATTCACGATCTCGAACGCTTCCGGGTTGGGCTGGGGCCACACCTCGTTGATTAGGAGGTGGGTTGCAGCCCGGGCGGAGACGGGGAAGACGGCTGGTGCAGCGTCCGGGAGAGCCGCGTCGTACCCGAGCCGCCAGTTTGCCGCGTGGAACACGACGCGATACCCCGCGCTCAGATTCATGGCGCTCGCGTTCGCGGCGAACTCGATTCGGCGGGCGTCGAGGCCGACGGAGACGGGACCGATCGGGACCCAGGGGATCGAGACGCCCGGGGAGAATACGTAGAGACCGCTTGACTCGACAATCCCGTTCCGGCCGACGACCGCGATCGCGTAGTCGAAGCCGTACGTCCTTCCGGCGACATCGGACCATAGGCCTGTGGCAGTCGCGTTGTCCGCATCGAAGTAGGCGTAGAGCGCGTCCACGCCCTTCTGGACGGTCGGCGCGATCGGCCCGATGTACCGCCGCACGGGAGCACCCGCGAAGGGGGCCGGATACCAGGCCGGGATCGTCGTGTTCAGCCACAGGTCCGTCCCGCCGGGCTCCCCGTAATCGAGGATGCCGTCCGCGTCGACGTCCCCCGAGGTCCGGTTGTCCGTGATGTTGTCGTTGTTGAAGTCGAACCGGAGGTCCCGGTTCGGCAGAAGGATCTCCACGGAATCGGGGACGCTGTCGCGGTCGGAATCGATCGTCGTCGAGGTCACGTACCGGGCGCGGAGCGACGGGATGTCCTCCCCGCCGAGGATTCGGCCGTCGACCCGGGCGTACCCGGTGAAGTTCGCCCCGAGATCCGTCGCGGTCGCGAGGAGGTCGACGTTCGCGTCGTACATGACCGCGCCCAGCGGGTCCGCCACGTCGCCGATGAGGTCCTGACCGTACGCGCGGCCGGACCAGTCCCCGAAGGCCCCGTCGACGACCAGACCCGCGGGAGGCGCAGCGAGGTACGCGAGCACGGGCTCGGAACTCCGGACGTCGGAGGTCCCGTTCGTACCGAGACCCTGGACCGTCAGGCCGAACGTCGAGGCGGGCGTCATCGCCGTCCACCGGGCCTCGAACCAGAGGAGGGCGGGCGCCGTCAGGGAGAGGTTGACGGACAGGGAGACCGTCGCGCCCGAGAGGGAGACGCTCGCGAGGGCCGGATCCCCCGCGTCGAAGGTTCCGTCGCCGTCGTCCGCGTAGGCGACAATTGTGGCGGGATCGGTCGAGGAACCGAGGCGCGCCAGGTCGACGGACGTGACGTTCGGCGCACCGCCGATGGGCGTGAGGCTGGCCCGCAGGACGAGAGCGTTTGTCGCGACGATGACCTCAGGGGCGACCCCCTGCTCGTCGATCGCGAGGGTCGGCCGATCCGCTCGGACGACGCCGTCGGCCGGGTCGCGACGCCCGCGATTGTCCGCGAGGTACACGAGGACCTTCGCGCGCTCGGGGTCCCGGAGGCTCGGGATTGCGAGCTCGACCTCAGGCCCGAGCGAGGCTGCGGACACCGTCCCGGAGACGTCGAAACGGTTCCAGTCCTCCGACGTCGGGCCTTGGGAGCGGTTGAACGCCTTGAGCGCGCTCCCGTAGATCGCGTCGGACCAGCCGTAGACATCCGCACGCACGTCGACTCCGATCCCTCCCAAGGGGTAGCCCGTCGTCGGATCGGCGTCCTCGTCGATCAAGACGTGCAGGCTGTCCGTGCCGTTCGTCCCCGCGCCTCGGAACAGCATCCCCTGCACCCGGGCGTACACGAGGAGACCGTCCGCGGTCGGGGCGACCTTCATCTCGAGGAGGTTCACGTCGGGGTTCGCGGTCTGGTCCGCCGGGGAGTCCGCGTAGGCGGCAAGGGCGCGCCAGTCGTCGAACCGACCGTCGATCCGGATCCCTTCAGGCGGGACGGGGGTCGGGGAGAGGAGGCTCGCGAGGACCGGGGCGAGGACCATGAGGGCCACGACCGCGGCGATCCCGACCACGGAGCGGGCCCAGTGGGGCTGCGCCCGGACGCGCATCGCCGGGTAGCGTCCGCGCCGTCCGTTCGTGAAGCCGTTCCCGTTCACGAGGCCGTTCGTCCGCCCGCCGCGATCCGTCCATCCATCGAGGCCGTTCGTCGCCCCCACACCCAGCGTAAGCCCGTTCACCGCGCCGTTCGTGAGGCCGTTCGTCAAGCCGTTCGTGAGACCGTTTATACGTCCTCCGGCGAGCCCGTTCACACGACCGTTCACACGACCGTTCACGCGGCCGTTCACCCGGCCGTTCGTGCGGCCCGCGCCCACCGGCGGGATCGCCTCGATCCCGTGGCTCCGCAGTCCTTCGGCGGCATCCCGGAGGCCGCGGTCCCCCCGGCCCTCGACGGTATCCGCGCGATCGAGCGCGCGCTGCGCCTCCTCGTCACGACCGAGACGCTGGAGGATCTCCCCTTTCGTGCGCCAGGCGACCGTGAGGTCCGGGTCGACTCGGAGCAGGTCCTCGTAGTGGTGCAAGGTGTCCAGGAGGCGGGCGTCCTCGCGCGGCGGGGCCGTCGCCTCGGGCTGCTCGGGCCACCGCGCGACGACCGGGGAGGCGTCCCCCGCGGCCTTGAGCAGGTTCAGGACCTCGAGACGGTACTCGACCTCCTTCGAGGGGTTGAGCTGCGCGGCTCGGGTGAGCGCGTCCGCCGCCTCCCGCGGGCGGCCGAGCCCCTCGAGGATGCGGGCCTTCTTCACCCAGGTCCGCTCGATCTCGGGGTCCGCCTCGAGGAGGCGCTCGCAGTACGCGAGCTCCTCCGTGAGCCGGTCCTGAGGGGAGAGGTCGGCGGTCTCCGCGACCTTCTGCCAGCGGTCGAGGAAGCCGCGGGTAATCCCGTGGCCGTTGTGTGCGCTCCCTGCGGCCTCCTGGGGGGCCGCGGGCGCGCGGCCGCAGATCGTGCAGTCCGTCGCCCCGTCGGGCAGATAGGCGCCGCAATGGGGGCAGAGGGGGGCGGTCTCCCGGACGAAGCTGTCCAGCCCCGGGAGGATCGCGGCCTCCTCCTTCGTGTACGCGCGGCCGCAGATCCCGCACCGCGTCTCGCCGGAGGCCATCGCCGCCCCGCACGAGGAGCACAGGAGGCGGGGTCGCTCCTCCTCTTCGAGGAATTTGTCAATCGCGTCCGCGGCCTGGGCGGCGTCGGGTTCCTCGGAGAACGCGACGCCACACACGGGGCAGTTCGCCGCGTTCGCCCCAGCGAACGAGCCGCACTCCGGGCAAAGGAAGAGGTGGCCCCCCTCGTCCCGGTCGGAGCCGCCGCGCGCAAGCTCGAGAAGGCGGTCGACGTCGGCCGAGGCAAGGCCACGGACGGACGCGAGCTCTTCGCGGGTGGCGTGACGCAGGTGCTCGAAGGTCGGGAACCGCGCGGCGATCCACCGCGCCTTCTCCGGCCCGAGCCCCGCGGCCGCGTCCAGCCACTCGAGGTAGCTCTCGTCCATTCCGCAGATGCCGTTGGGGCCCTACTTAAAGGGGGTTATATCTCGCGTATCAAGGCGGCTAGCGAATCCGTTAACGTGTCCGGGTCACGCGGGAGGGGCCCATCCCGTGAGGTACGGGTCGAGGGGCACATCGAACACGACCCAATGCGGTCCCGCGCCCAGGCGCACGAGGAGCGTCGCCTCGTCCCGGCGGAGGAGCTCCGGCGAAAGCCCGTCGTCCGCGAGCCGACGGAGGAATCGGTCGACGAACGCGGCGATCCGCGCCCGGTTCCTCTCGCGCTTCGCCTCGAGGGCGTCCGAGGGGTACATCCGCCGGTACCGGCCGTCCTCGACGAGGGCGACGAGGCCTGCGTCGGAGAGCTCCGCGGCGATCTTGCTCGCGCTCTGCCGCGTCAGGCCGACGCGGACGCCGATCTCCTGGAACGAAACGCCCGGGTCGTCGACGCACGCTCGGAGAACGGCGTCGCGGGCCGGCGTCGTGAGGAGATGGAAGAGCTCCGCATCCGCGGGGTCGATCAGGCCCGAGGGGAACGCGAGGGCGCCGTCGACCTCGAGGTAGCCGGTCTCCAGGAGGTTCCGCTCGTGCCACCGGACCGTCGCGTGGGACAGAACGAGCGCCCGTCCGATCTCCCCGACGCGGGCGCACGGGCGCATGCACAGGTAGCGGAAGACCTGTCGGCGTCGCGCATTCGCGAGGCTCGGCCCTTCGAGGTCGAGCCCCGCGTCGGGGTCGCCGTGGGCGAGCGCCGCGCTCATCGCACGACCGATCCGCCGGCCGCCCTCAGGCATCCTGGTACTCCTGGAGGATCAGGTCGAGGAGCGCCTCCGGCTTCAGCGTGCGGAAGTCTTCGTCCGTCAGGCCTTCGAGCGCCTTCTCGAGCCGCTCGAGGACGGACTTCGGGAGGGCGCGGGTGAGGAGCATCTGCCGGAGCTGGCTCGGTACCTTCGCGGTCGCGACCTTGCGCCTCTCGATGCCCTCCAGGATGATCCCGAAGCCCCGGGTGATCTGGTATGCATGCCGGGACTGGCTGTGGCGGCTGTTCCGGCACTTGATGATCTTCAGCGTGCGGGAGGGGGCGGACTCGTCGTGGTCAAGCCTCAGGTGGATCACGCAGTCCGCGAGGTACATCGGGATCACGGTCTCTGCGCCCGCGAGATCCGCCTGCCCGTGCTCCTCGAGGGTGCAGAGCACCGTCCCGACCTTCCGCGTCTGCTTGAGCATGAAGCCGATCAGGTCGCGCTGCTCGTACAGGTCCTTCGTGGACCACATCACCGGCGTGAGGGGATCGATCGCGATCCGCGCGTTGCTCCCCTTCCATTCGGAGACGAACGCGGGGAGCTCCTTCCGGATGAAGTTCGAGAACTCCCGGCCGGACGCATCGATGAACACGAGGAGCTCGTCGTCGAGGGAGTCGAGGATGTCCGACCACCCCATCTCCACGGCCTCGCGGATGATCTGCTCCTTGTTCTCGTCGAGGCTCACGAAGATCCCCTCCTGGCCGTCCTGGAGCCCGCGGCGGATGAACTGGGTGGCGAACGTCGTCTTGCCCGCGCCGCTGCGGCCGATGACGACGGTCGTCGAGTTCTCGTTCACGCCTCCGTCCAAGAGCGGGTTGAGTCCATAGATTCCGCTCTTCAGCTTGCGCACGGCGTTTCCATCGAGGACGGCGCATTAAATACGTGGCGACCTGAAAATCGGGGTTGAGAGCAGACGTCACGGGAGGCGCGGGGCCACGCGGGCGGCGAACGCCTCGGCCCGGGCGCGGTCGATCCCGTACCCGAGGACGCCATCCTCCCGATCGACGAGCTCGCCGCCACGGAAGAGGGCGAGGGTGGGCACGACGCTCACGTCGTAGTCCTCCCAGAGCGGGCTCTCGTAGTCGTCCAGGTAGACGCTCGCGAACTCCGCGCGGAGCCGCTCCGCGAGGCGGTCGAACTCCACCTTGAACCGGCGGCAGAACGGGCACCACGTCGCCCAGAACATGACGACCGTGGGCGCATCCGACTCGAGCACGCGCTCCCGGAACTCCTCGGGCGACCGGACCTCGAGCATCTCTCGACCGCAGGACGCGCCCGTCGAGAATAAAGCTTCGTCCGTGAATTTGCGCGAGACCACGACTCGCGCGGACGCAAGGCATATACGCCGCGCGCCGGATACGGCCGCCCGCCTCCTTCTCGAAGGGATGGAATTGGGTTCGGTTGTCGTCTCCGAGGATGCCCGCCGCTACTTCGACGGCCTCCGGGAGGGCGTCGAGGCATGCTACCGGGTTGCGCGGGCCGCGCGAGCGAAGGGCTTCGACCCCGAGCTCGACGTGGAGACGCCGCTCACGGAGGACCTCGCATCCCGCGTCGAGCGGCTCCTGAAGGACTACGACGTCGAGGGCGTCGCCCGGCGGATCCGGGAGCTCGCGAAGGTACATGACCGGGAGGAACTCGCGATCGTGGTCGCGAAGGAGATGGCTCGCCGGCCCGCGCCCAGCCGGGAACGTGCGGTCGAACGCGCGGTCCGCGTGGGCCTCGCGATCCTGACGGAGGGGATCCTCGTCGCACCCCTCGAAGGTCTCGCGGACGTCAAAGTGAAGCGGAACGCGGACGGCTCGACGTACGTCGACCTGTTCTATGCGGGACCGATCCGGTCCGCGGGCGGGACGGGGCAGGCGCTCAGCGTGCTCATCGCGGACGTCGTGCGCCGGGAGCTCGGGATCGGGCGGTGGCAGCCGACGCGCCCGGAGGTCGAGCGGTTCAAGGAGGAGATCCCCCTCTACAAGCAGATCCAGCACCTCCAGTACACGCCGACGGACGGCGAGATCGAGCTCATCGCCGCGAACTGCCCTGTGGGACTGAACGGCGAGGGCACGGAGGACGCGGAGATCTCCGGCCACCGGGACCTCCCGCGGATCGAGACGAACCGGATCCGCGGCGGCGCATGCCTCGTGATCGCGGACGGGATGTGCCTCAAGGCGCCCAAGATCCAGAAGCACGTCTCGAAGCTCCGGATCGATGGCTGGGAGTTCCTCGACGCGTACCTGAAGGGGAAGGCCGACCACCCGGACCAGGCGGCGGAAGACCACGGCCTCGAGCCGAGCGAGAAGTTCATCCAGAACATCGTCGCCGGACGGCCGGTTCTCTGCCATCCGAGCCGCCCCGGCGGCCTCCGCCTCAGGTACGGACGGACGCGGGCGACGGGGCTCGCGGCGCTCGCCCTCCACCCCGCGACGATGCACATCCTCGACGATTTCATCGCCGTCGGCACGCAGATCAAGACGGAGCGCCCGGGGAAAGCGGGCGCCGTCACTCCGTGCGACCGGATCGAGGGTCCCCTCGTCGTCCTGGACTCCGGGGACTTCGTCGAGGTGTCCGACGTCGCCATGGCGAAGCGGCTCGGGCCGTCCGTGCGTGTGATCGCGGACCTCGGGGAGATCCTCATCCCCTTCGGGGAGTTCTTGGAGAACAACCACCTCCTCGTCCCCGGCGCGTTCTCCCTCGAATGGTACGGGCAGATCCTGGAGGCGAAGCTCGGGACCCGGCCGCGGGGCTGGGAGTCCACGACCCCGGAGCAGGCGCTCGCATGGTCGCGGGATCTCCAGGTGCCTCTCCATCCGCGGTACAACCTGTTCTGGCACGACCTCACGGTCGAGGAGCTCAAGCGGCTCCGGCAGGCGACCGTGGACGATGGCCGCCTCGACGAGGGACGTCTGTCCCTTCGACGGGACGAGGAATTGAAGGAGCTCCTCGTGCGGCTGGGCGCGACGCACGGGGTCCGGGAAGACCGGCTCGTCCTCGACCGGCACACGGAGGCGTTCCTGGCGTGCCTCGGGATCGAGCGGACGCGGGACGGGCTCCAGGCCCGCGGCGCACCCGAGGACGCGGACCCGCTCGCGTTCGTCTCGAGCCTCGCGGGCTTCCCCGTGAAGGCAAGGGGCCCGACGCGCATCGGCGCCCGGATGGCTCGGCCCGAGAAAGCGGCGCCCCGGAAGATGCAGCCCGCGCCCCACTCCCTGTTCCCGATCGGGCTCGAGGGAGGCCCCCAGCGCCTTCTCACGGAGGCGGCGAAGCGGGACGTCCTCGAGGTCGAGGTCGGCCTCCGGATCTGCACCGCGTGCGGGAAGCGCTGGTTCCTCCCGCGGTGCTCCTGCGGCGGACATACCGTCGCGCGGAACGGTCCCGCGCGGCAGCGAATCCCGATCGCGGACGTCCTCCGCATCGCGCTCGAGAGCCTAGGGGAGCCGATGCCCTCGGAGATCAAGGCGGTCCAGGGGATGATTTCGAAGACGAAGACGCCGGAGCCGCTCGAGAAGGGCATCCTCCGAGCGAAGCACGGGATTTTCGTGTTCAAGGACGGGACGACGCGGTACGACATGACGAACCTGCCCCTGACCCACGTGACTCCCCGGGAGGCGGAAATCTCGGTCGCGACCGCGCGGCGCCTCGGGTACGGGAGGGACGCCCGCGGCGCCCCCCTCGAACGGGACGACCAGGTCCTCGAGCTCCGGACGCAGGACATCCTCGTCGCGGAATCGTGCGGGGACTACCTCGTCCACGTCGCCGCTTTCGTCGACGATCTCCTGGAGAAGGTGTACGGCCTCCCGCGGTTCTACCGCGCGTCGAGCCGGGAGGACCTCCTCGGCCACCTCGTTCTCACCCTCGCCCCGCACACGAGCGGAGGCGTCCTCGCGCGGATCGTCGGTTTCACGAAGGCCCGCGCATGCTTCGCACACCCGTACCTGATCGCGGCGCGTCGCCGGAACTGCGACGGGGACGAGGACTCCGTGATCCTCCTGCTCGACAGCCTCGTCAACTTCTCCCGGTCGTTCCTGCCGGCGAAGCGGGGCGGGCTCATGGACGCGCCCCTCGTCCTCACGCTGCAGATCGACCCGAACGAGATCGACAAGGAGGCGCACAACCTCGACCTCTCGCCCGTGTACCCGCTCGCGCTCTACGAGGGCGCGGAGCGCTTCGCGCACCCGAAGGAGGTCGAGCCGCTCGTCGACACCGTCGGCCGGCGGATCGGGAGCGTCCTCCAGTACGAGGGGTTCGGCTACACGACGGAGACCACGGACGTGGCCGCGGGGCCGCTCGAATCCGCCTACGTCGAGGGCTCCATGATCGAGAAGATGGACAAGCAGCTCGAGCTCGCCCTAAAGATCCGCGCGGTGGACGCGAACGACGTCGTCTCGCGCATCGTCGTGCACCACTTCCTCCCCGACCTCATCGGGAACCTGAAGGCGTTCTCGAGCCAGCAGGTCCGGTGCACGAAGTGCGGGGAGAAGTACCGCCGGATCCCGCTCCGCGGCCGCTGCCCGTCGTGCGGGGGGAACCTCACGCTGACCGTCCACGAGAGCTCCGTGAAGAAGTACCTCGAGGTCACGAAGAAGATCACGCAGCAGTACGACGTTTCGAACTACCTGCGGCAGCGGATCGGCCTCGTCGAGGAGGCGATCACATCCCTCTTCACGAACGAGAAGGTCCAGGCGCTCAAGCTTGACGATTTCTTCTAGGCCGCGACGGCCGCGCGCTCGACGCGGAGCTTGACCGCGCCGGCGATCACGAGGGCCATCCCGAGGCCGAGGACGCCGAGGACGAGCCATGCGTAGTTGGCGATCGTGAACTCGGCGAGCTCCGTGGGCATCCAGCCGGTCTTCAGGCCGAGGTTCTCCGGGCCGACGAGGTACGAGCCAAGGAGGACGACGCCGAGGAGCATGAAGACGATGCCGACCTTCGCCACCGCGGGCGTGCGGAGCGTGTACCCGCACGCCGGGCACACCCACACGGCGTCCTCGGGCAGCTCCGCATAGCAGTCCGGGCAGCGGTCCGCCATCCGTCCCCGGGAGATGCGCATCTCACAAAAACCTTGCGCCCCCGCCCCGAGGCGGCCCGGGGAGTCGGGCGCCCAGACAACCCTTTAGTAGCGCACGGCGCTACGCGGCAGGATGAGGAAGTCGGTCCGCGCCGCGCTCACGACGGTCGTCCTTGCGGCGATCGGGATCCGTCTCTCCCCCCTCCTGTATTACGTCCACTGGGGGTCCGACATCGGGGAGTACGTCGCGATCCTTCGCGGGCTCCTCGAGACCGCCCACGTCTCGACGGACTACGGAGGGTGGGGCTTCACGTATCCGTATTTCCCGGGGATGTGGTTCCTTCCGGGCGCCATGGCGTCGCTCGCGCCGGTCGCTCCGTCAGCGGCCCTCGGGCTCCTCGTTCCCGTGGCGGGCGCGCTCGCCGTGCTGCCAATCTTCCTCCTCACCGCGCGAATCACGGGCGAGGCGAAGGCGGGCCTCTTCGCCGCCGCGCTCGTCGCCGTCGTCATGCCCCACGTGTACCCGACCTCCCACGCCGCTCCCGCGACCGTCGGGGACCTGTTCGTCTTCGCGGGCCTCCTCCTGTTCCTCCGGCTCCGTGGGGATCCGAAGGCGCTCCTCCCCCTCGTCCTCGTTGGCGGCGCCCTCGTCGTGACCCACCACCTTTCGACGTACTTCCTGATCGTCATGGTCGTCGCCACCCTGTTCCTTCGTGCCCTTGTCCGCTCGACGCCTGCGGCCGGCGAGACGCGGGATGTCGCCGCCGCCGGGATCCTCGTCGCCCTCACCCTCCTCTACTGGTTCGCCTACGCGGCCCCGTTCCGCGACGCGCTCTTGAGCGACGTCGACGTGGACCCGTGGTGGCTCCTCCCCGCGGCGTTGCCCGTCCTTCTCGCGGGGCTGGCCGCGCTCGTGGTCCTCCGCCGACGCTCCGAGCGCCGGTACCGGCCGAGGTACCCGGGCCTCGACCGTGCCGCGGGCCTGTACGCGGGGACCGTCGGGTTCCTCTTCGCCCTGATCGCGTTCGCGGCCGCCGTCGCGATCCCCGGGACGACGATCGCGCCCCCCGCGAGCGTGCTGTACTACTTCGCCCCCGTCTACCTCCTCGTCGCGTTCTCCGCCCCCGGCCGGCGGTTCTTCGACTTCCTCCGGGACGGACTCGCGCCGTTCGCTTGGATCCTCGCCCTCCTTGCGTCGATCCTCGTCGGGATCGTCGCGGCCCCGAGGCTCCTGATCCCGTACCGGCACATCGAGTTCCTCATCGTGCTCCTCGCCGTCCTCGCGGGGATCGGCCTGTTCCGGATCCTCGACCTCGCGGGGGTGGGCCAAGGCCGTCGGACGACCGTGATCGCCATCGCGATCGTCCTCCTCGCGGGCAACGCCCTCACCGCGTTCCCGCCGCCGGAGATCCTCGGCCGGTGGCAGGAGGGGACGCGGGCGCCGGCCCTGGACGCGGCGCACTGGTCCCGGGACCACGTCGACGGACTCCTCGTGACGGACCACCGCGCCTCGACCCTCGCCTTCGGCTTCGGCGGAGTCGACGCAACGTGGGACACGACTCGCACGCCGCTCCTCGCAGGCACATTCGTGGAGGCGCGGTCCGGCCTGATCGGCATCCCCTCGCCCTCGGGGGTGAGGAACGGGAGCTATGTCTGGGTCGACGGGGACATCGAACGGGGCGTGCAGCTGTACCCGTGGGACCCGGCGGTCCCGATGTCCCCGGAGGCGATCGCGAAGTTCGACGACGCCCCGTTCGTGAAGGTCTTCGACAACGCGTACGCTCGCGTATACTGGATCGACTGGGCGCTCGCGCCGTGAGGTCGCCCGCACCTTTATCACGGTTCGCGGGAATCCGCGCGCCGTTGCGGATTCTCCACGTCGTGAAAAAGGTCCCGCCCGTCGTCGGCGGGGACGCGACCGCGGTCGCGGCGCTCGCGGGGGTCCAGCGGCGAGCCGGGCACACTGTGGAGGTCTTGACGTACGACGCCCCGGGCGTCGAGCCCGCACCCGGGATCCATCGGGTCGGACCCCGGCAGGCCGCCGCAGACCTCGATCGGATCACATTCCGCCGGGTCCGGGCCATGGCCGCGATGCGCCGCTGGGCGAGGGCGCACGTCACGCGGGACCGGTTCGACGCCGTGCATGCCCATGCGGTCGACGTCGGTGCGGCCGTCGGGCCCGTCGCCCGGGATAGCGGCGTCCCGGTGGTGCTCACGTGCCACGGGGTCTGGTTCCCGACCCGCGGACCCGTTGCCGGCTGGCTCGAACGGTTCCTAATCCGCCGCGCGCGGGCGTCCGCGCTCACGACCGTCGACCCGACGTCCGGCGAGGCCCTTCGGTCCGGAGGGTTTGCCGATGTCGAGATCGTCCCGAACGGGGTGGACGCGGGGGAGTTCGCGATCGACGTGCCTCAGGAGCCGCCGTTCCGATTCCTCTTCGTGGGCCGCCACGAACCCCAGAAGGGGATCGACATCCTCCTGAGCGCGACGGCCCGATGCCGCGAGCTCGTCGACGGTCCGTTCCTGGTGGAGCTCGCGGGGGACGGGTCCCTCACGGCCCGTCTGCGGGAGGAGACGTGGGCGCTCGGCCTTGAATCCGTCGTTCGATTTCTCGGACCCCTGAAGCGGGACGCACTCGTCCGGGCGTACCGGTCCGCGGACGTCTTCGTGCTCGCGTCCCGTGCGGAAGGATTCCCGATCGCAATCCTCGAGGCGTGGGCCGCGGGCCTTCCCGTCGTGGCGTCACGGGTCGGGGGAATCCCGGGCGTGTGCGACGCGTCGAACGCCGTCCTCGTCCCCCCGGGGGACGTCGAGGCGCTCGCGGCCGCCATGGCGGACCTCTACACGGACCCGGAGAAACGCGTGTCGCTCGGTCGCGCGGGCCAAGACGTCGCGAAGACGCGGTTCTCATGGGAGTCGATCACGCAGGAGTACGAGCGGATCTACCGGGCGGTCGGCGCGGGGGGCACGCGATGATCCCCGAGCCGGACCTCCGGGTGAGCATCGCGATCGTCGGTTACAACGGGGCGCGGTTCCTCGCGGCGTGCCTCGACTCGCTGCTCGCGATGGATATGCCTGCGACGGAGTACGAGCTCCTGTACATCGACAACGCATCCGCGGACGAGAGCGTGGCTGTCGTGGCCCGGCACGCGGCGCGGTTCCCTCACCACCGGATCGTGAGGAACGCGGAGAACCTCGGGTTCGCCGCGGCGGTGAACCAGGCCGGGGAGCTCGCCCGCGCGCGCGTGCTCGCGGTCCTCAACCAGGACACCGTCGTCGACCGCGGGTGGATCTCCGCGATCCTCCGGGCCTTCGACGACCCCAGCGTCGCCGTCGTCGGGAGCCGGGTGGCGTACGAGGACGGCTCGGGACTCTACGCCGCGGGCCTCGAGGTGCTGTACGGGGGGATCTGCGTCGTCCACGAGGGGGACCGCCGGGTCGACGCGGTCTCGGGCTGCGCGATCGCCTTCCGCCTCGCGGATTCCGTCGCCTCGGCGGCCTCGAGGCGAGCCTGTTCATGTACGGCGAGGACCTGGACTTCTGCCGGCGCGCGCGCTCCGCGGGCCACCGGGTCGCGTACGCCGCGGCCGCCCGGGTCACGCACCGCGCGTCGCGCCGCGATCGCGCGGGCACGCGGACGTACCTCCGCCACATGCTGCGGAACCGGACCCTCGTGTGCCTCCGGAACTACCGGTGGAAGCGGCTCTACCTCGCCCTCGACGGGCTTGTGCTCTTCCCGCTCACGGCGACGACGGAGTTCCTCCGCTCCCGCGACAAGGCCCGCGCGGTCCGCTGGATCGTCGAGGCTCGCATCGAGTCCCTGCGTGCGGGACGGGCGATCCTCCATACGGGGAGGGGCCGGGCGTGATCCGGACGCCGACCCGGGTCCTCCGGGACCTCCGGTCGCCGCTCATGCGGAACGCGGCGTACCTCTCAGTCAACGAGGGAATCGGTGCGGTCTTCGGACTCGTGTTCTGGGTCCTCGCCGCGCGCCTGCTCTCCGCGGGGGAGGTCGGCATCGGGACCGCGATCATCGGGGTCGGGGTGCTCCTGAGCGCGATCGCCCAATTCGGCTTCCCGACCGCCCTGATCCGGTACGCCCCTGCGGCGGGCCTGCGGACCGCGGCATTCGTCGACACCGCCCTCCTGCTCGGCTTCGGGCTGTCCCTCGCGGTGTCCGGCGTGTTCCTCGCGGGGGCAGCACTGTGGGCGCCCGGCCTTGCCGCGTCCCTCGCGACACCCGCCCAGGGCGTCCTCTTCCTCGGGTTCGTCGCCGGTTGGACGGTGTTCGTGATTCTCGACGCCGCGCTGATCGGAATCGGGGCCGCGAAACGCGTGCTCCAGAGAGGTGCGGTGACGAACGTGCTCAAGCTCGGTCTCCTCGTGCCGTTCGTCCTCCTCGCAGGCACGGGCCTCAGCATCCCGGCCTCGTTCGGGCTCGCGCTGTGGTGCGGGACCGCGATCGGCATCCTCGTCGTCGTGCGGACGAACGCGTTCGGGCGGATGCGCTGGAGGATCGACCGCGGGGCCGCCCGGGAGATGGCCCGGTTCGCCGCGGGAAACCAGACCGCCGTCCTCCTCGCCTCATGCGTCGCGCTCCTGCTGCCCGTGATCACCCTGCATGCGATCGGGCCCGAGGCCGCGGCGTTCTTCTACGTCGCGTGGCAGATCTCGAACCTCCTGAACCTCCTCCCCGCTTCCGTCCAGCTCTCCGTCCTCGCGGAGGCGTCCCGAGACGAGCGCCGGATGGAGGAGCACACGCGCACGGGGCTCCTCTGGACGTATGCCGTCCTCGCCCCCGCGGCGCTCGTCGGGATCCTCCTCGCCCCGTTCCTCCTCTCCGCGTTTCACGAGAGCTACGCGACCGCGGCCGTGCTCCTCCAGCTCCTCCTGGTGAACGGGCTCGTGCAGGCGTTCAACGGGGCGTACACGACGCGGCTCCGCGTCGAGCGTCGGCTCGCGCCCCTGATCGCGCTGAACGCGGGGTTCGTCGCCGCGGCGATCGGCGGGTCGTACGCCCTCATGCCACGCTTCGGGCTGACGGGGGTCGGTGTCGCAATCCTCGCGGCGCAGGTCGGGTTCGCCGGGTTCGCGGTCGTGGGCCTCTGGGACTACCGGCGGCAGGCACGCGACGAAACGACCCCGCCCCGGCCGACGTGAGGTCCGCCACCTTCTAATCCTCCCCCCGGGTTCCCGGCAGCGTCCATGGGGGCAGCGACCGTCGTCGTGCTGAACTGGAACGGGGAGGCGTACATCCGGGATTGCCTCCGGAGCGTCCTCGCCCAAACGTACGCGACGTACCGCGTGATCGTCGTGGACAACGCGAGCACGGACGGATCGCGGGAAATCATCCGGGACGAATTCCCGGAGGCCGCACTCGTCGCCCTGCCGGAGAACCTGCACTTCGCACGGGGCACGAACGCGGGGATGGAGGTCGCGCTCCGTGATCCCGAGTGCACGTATGTCGTCACGCTGAACAACGATACCCGGGTGGACCCGGAGTGGCTCGCAGAGCTCGTGCGCGCGGCGAATCCCGCGCGGATCGGAACCGTCGCCTCGAAACTCGTGTTCATGGACCGTCCGGGTGTCATCAATAGCGCAGGGATCCTGATCGCCCCCGACGGCAACGGCGTGGACCGGGGGTGGCTTCAGAAGGACGAGGGACAGTTCGATGACGCGGTGGACGTCTTCGGCGCATCCGCGGGGGCCGCCCTGTACCGGCGAGGGGCGCTCGAGGCCGTCGGCCTGTTCGACGGCGACTTCGTCGCGTACTTCGAGGATCTCGACCTCGCGTGGCGGCTGCGGCTTGCGGGCTGGGAGGGGCGCTTCGCGCCCCGCTCCGTCGTGCATCACAAGTACTCCGCGTCCGTTGGCTTCAAGTCCGCCTGGAAGACGTACCAGGGGGAACGGAACCGGATCTGGAACCTCGTGATGAACTACCCGTGGGCGTACGTCGCCGGAGGGGAGAGCTGGAACGCCGTGCGGCTCCTCGAGGCCCTTGCACGGAGGGGTCTCGGCCGACGGGCGGCGGGCGCAGAGGCCGGGCCCGGGTTCCGCGAACTCGTCGATGCGCGTGTCCGGGGGCGGCTCGACGCCTACGCGGGCCTCCGCGGAGCCCTGGCGAAGCGCCGCTCGCGCGCCGGGTACCGGAAGGTCGGCGCCCGTTCGGTCGGGCAGTGGCTCCGGAAGTACGGCGCGGCGATCCGGGACATGCCGCGGGATTGAGGCGTCACGGTCGCGGCGGGGCGGGGAAGCACGCCGCGCACACGGGGTCGATGTCCCCGAGTTTCTTGTGGTACTCGCAGAACCGTGCGGTCTGCATGACGTTGAAGCAGAACTCGTTCAGGACGGCGATCTGCCTTGACTTCGACAGGCCGTCGTGGATCTGTTCTGCGAGCTCATGAACGAAGGTGTCGATCTCTGGGAAGCGCCGGAGGATGTCCTGATCCACCCCGCGGGTCTTCGTGTTGTAGTGGCTCACCGCGGCCTGGGTGATCCCCATGGCCCTGGCAACGTCGACCTGCTTCATCTGATACTTTCGGATGAGCCCCTGCGCGAGTTTCGCGCGAATCGCCGGGAGAAGCTTCGCGACGACGACTTCCTGCGGTTGGAGCATGGAGAGGGGTCAGTCCACCTGGCCGTGGAGGTCTAGATATTACGCCGTATTTAACCGTGACGACTTCTTGGTGCGCGATGAGACGGACGATGCGTCCCGCGTCCGGCGGAACCGCCTGCGTCTCACGCCTGAATGTCGCTGCGCCAGGAGTCGTCGGAGACCTCAAGGATCGGTGCCGACCTCGGAGCTTCCTCGGGTCGGAGCTGGAGCATCTCCCCGGGCCTCAGTGCGAGCGCTCGGTCCGCGATCGCCGCGAAATCGACGGCGAAGAAGACGACACCCAGGACTCTCGGAACGTCCTGGACCGTGAATTGCTCGCTCATGTCCGCACCAAGCGGAAAGAGGAACCGGTTCTACTAATATCTGACCACACTGGAAATTCCGTTAGGAATAGAGAGGAGGATCGCGAGGCACGGGGAGAGCCACCAGGGAGAATTGAACTCCCGACCTGCCGCTTACAAGGCGGCTGCTCTACCGGCTGAGCTATGGTGGCGCGTGGTGCCCATCGTCGCCAAGAGTAAAAGGGTTTCCCGGGGACGTGCACGGCGCGGGCACGAATCGGTCTCAAACGCGCGAACCTGGGGGAAGTCTTTATGCGGGCGCGCCCGCGTGCGCGCGAGCGAGTGACCGCGCTTCCGTGCCCGAACTGCGGTGCCGAGCTTTCCTTCCTCGAGCAGTACCGGCGGCACTTCTGCCACCGCTGCCAGCAGTACGCCCCGGAGGGGTATGGCGAACGCGGACCGGAGCGGTGTCCCGCGTGCGGCGGCATCCTGTCGTACATCGCCGCGTATGACCGCTTCTACTGCTACCGGGAGAACGCGTACGCGGTTCCAAAGACGCCGCCGAAGGAGACCCCGTCGCCCGCCCCGGCCTCGGAGCCTCTGGCGCAGCCGTCCGTCGAATCGCCCGCTCCCCCGGCGGTACCCGCTTCGACACCGGAGGTCGCACCGGTCCCAACGCCCGTCGGGCCTCGGGATGCCGCCCCGGCCTCGGCACCCTCTACCCCCGCGCCGATGACGGAGGAGAAGCAGCTCGAGGAGCTCGACGAGGAGCTCGATTCCGACGAACGTCCTCCGTTGAAGCGCGAGCACATCCTTGAGGCGAAAAAGCCATTCCTCATCGACCTGTGCAAGGCGTACGAACTCGATCCGTCCGGGACGAAGGAGCAACTCCGAGAACGGCTCCTCAGCTATCTCGAGGAGGAGGAGAGGAACACCGCTCCGACGGAGACGCCTCCACCGGTGATCCTCCCAGAGCCGCGCCCTGCGACACCGGGGGCCGTCCGACAGGAGGCGCCTCCTGAAGCGAAGCCCCGCCCCGAACCGCCTCGTGCAATCGAAGCCCCCGGTGCGTCCGGGGCGGCCCTGCTGCTTGTCCAGAAGCCCGAGGAGGCGAAGGACTGGGCGCCTGCACCTGCGGCGGAGCCTGCCCCGACGGCCGCATCCGCGGTCGTCCTCATCAGTCCGCTCCCGAGTCCCGCACCCGCGGCGACCCCCGCCGCCGAACTCGTCGCAGGGCCGGCGCTGGAGCCGTCCGCCGTGGCCGAGGCGCAGGAGGCTCCGAGGCCGCGCGAACCGGAAGTCCGCCGCGTCGAGCATCCATGCCCCACCTGCGGCCGCGAGCTCGACTACATCTCCCGGTACGACCGGTGGTACTGCCACATCTGCAGGGCGTACGCCCCGGCGTCCAGCATCAAGCACGCGTGCCCGAGCTGTGGAGCGACGCTTCGATGGATCGAGCAATACGATCGGTGGTGGTGCGACGCGTGCCGGCGGTACGGATCCGTGGACCTGCCCGCTCCGAGACCCGGATCCGTGTCGGAGGCGCAGGCCGTCACCGCGAGCACTGCCACGACGCCGGCGCCCGTCGCCGCGGTCCTGGCGGTCCCAGGGCACAAGCACCGGAGCCCGGTCGGGGGAATCGGTCTCATCGGCCTCGGCCTCGGCACGTGGCTCGCGTACGAGGTCCTCGTCGAGTTCCCGGTGTTCCTCGGGATGACGCCGATCGCAGCGATCCCACCCGACGTCGGGTTCCTCCTCCGGTTCTCCGGCTTTCTGTTCGTCGCCCTCGGGGCGATCACGGGTCTCGCCGCGGCGAAGAGCCACGCCTGAGAGACAAAGGTTTTTCCGCGCGTCGCCGTTCGAGCGCGGGCCCATGCGCCTCCAGCAGATCGTGAAGGACGAGCGAGTCCCTCGGTCGTTCGACCCCCGCGAGATCATCTCGACGTGGACGGAGAAGGACCTGCTCCGGGGGAAGGTCGCCGATGCCTGGGTGATCATCTTCCGAACGCGCGGCTGCTACTGGGCGCGTGCGAGCGGCTGCTCGATGTGCGGGTACGTGAACGACGTCGCCCAGGAGGTCTCCGCCGCGGACCTCATGCACCAGCTCGACTCGGTCCTGGCGCGGCACGCGGGCCAGCCGCTCGTCAAGGTGTACACGTCGGGGAACTTCTTCGACGACCATGAGGTGCCGCCGGACGTCCGCGCGCGGATCCTGAGGGAGCTCGGGGACCGCTGCGACAAGGTGATCGTCGAGACCTTGAGCCACATGCTCCGCCGGGACCAGCTCGAGAATGCGATGTCGTTCGTCGACGCCCTCGAGGTCGCCTTTGGCCTCGAATCGACGAACGAACGGGTGCTGAGGCACAGCGTGAACAAGGTGTGGGGGCTCGCTGAGCATGCGAGAGCCGCGGCCCTGTGTCGCGAGCTCGGCGCGACGGTGAAGACATACCTCCTGGTGAAGCCCGCGTTCCTCACCGAGCGCGAAGCGATCGAGGACGCCGTCGCGTCGGGGCACGCGGCGGACCCGCACAGCGACACGATCTCGTTCAACCCGGTGAACGTGCAGGGGCGCACGCTCGTCGACCGCCTGTTCCGGCGCGGGGAATACCGGCCGCCTTGGCTCTGGTCCGTCGTCGAGGTCCTCGAACGCACGCGGGACCTCAGCGCCCAGGTGAAGAGCCACCCGACCGGGGGCGGGAAGGCGCGGGGGGCGCACAACTGCGGCTCGTGCGACCGCCGGGCGATCGACGCGATCGAGGAGTTCAGCCTCGGCCTGCGCCGCGACTTCGGGGATCTCGACTGCGAATGCCGCGACGTGTGGCGGGCGTACGCCGACGTGCAGGAGTTCATGCTCACGTCCGCGGATCCTCTCGCCCTCATCCCCGACTGACGCGGTCGCAACGTTATTAGCAGATCCAGGGATGAAGGGCGAGGTCACCATGCGGGCGTACGAGATCAAGCGGGGCTGGGCGAAGAACCTCGAAGGGGACAGGCTCCGGTCAATCGCCGCGGAGACGTTCGGGTCCGCGTCCACGGACGGGGGCAAGGTCGTAGTCGCCTTCGGCGCGATCGAGCGCCTCGTCTCATGGACGGATGGCAAGAGCCTCTTCGTGGACATCACGATGAGGTCCGGCGTCCCCGACGACGTCGCAACGGACACGATCACGCGCAACAACCGCTTCCTCGAAGCGGCGACCGGATACAACGCGAAGGAGCGCGGCAAGAGGCTCCAAGCGAAAGCGAAGGAAGGCAAGGTCTGAGGGCTCTTCCGGTGCCGCGTCGAGCCCATGACAAGGCGGACGGGACACGATGCGCGTCTCGTCACTCGACGCGGGGCGATCGAGGCGGGGAGAGCTCGCTCAGAGATCGATGATCTCTTCGTGGACCTGCAGGCCCTTCCCCCGGAGCCGTTCCAGGAACCGATCCGGAGCAAGCTGCTCCGGGATCACGAGACCCCTCTCCCGGATCTCCCCGTCCAAGAGCATCTCGGTCGCGACCGCACCTCCCGTGCCGACCATGTACGCGGTCGCGTTCGTGCCGTGGCCGGCGTACGCCTCTGCGTATGAAATGCCCGACCATGTCCGCACCATCTTCCTGCGGCCGACCTTCAGGCCCGTCACCTCGACGACACAGTAGGCGTGGCCACGGATGCGGCCCAGGAGGTCGACGGGCGCGGGGAGTGCCGCGGCGATGACGTCCAGGGGCCGGACCCGGGCGCCCCGGACGTCCACGGGATCGTGTCGAAGGAGACCGAGCTTCCGGAGCCAGGTGGCGGCCTCGACCCATGCGCGGTCGATGTGGATGCTGAACGACGCCTTCTTCAGGGTCTTGATGCCCATCGGCAGGAAGTACGTCTCGTCGTGGTTCGTCTTGTAGACCGTGAGGGGGCCGACCGGTTCCGGGAAGTCGTAGGTCTGGCTCTCGCTCAGGGGCGGCACGAACGTGATCCGGCCGTCGGCGAAGACCGCGGCGGGTACGCTCATCTCGTCGAGCAGGTCGACGGGCGACCAGACCGAGAACAGCTCCAGTCCTTCGACCGCCGCGGTATCCCCGTCGAAGACGTGGGCTTCGTCCGCCCGGTCGAGCCGGCTCGCTCCGTGCATCGCGAACACGTCGGAGATTCCAGGTTCCTGACCCATCCCGACGAGGCCGGCGATCCCTGCATCGGAACACATCCTCGAGGCGGCGTCGAACTCCGGCCCCGTGCCGTCGACGGCATCCCGAAGTCCACGTAGTCCGTCCCGACCTTCGCGGCGATGTCGAGCGCCAGACGATTGAGCCGCCACGGCATCGTGGCGACGACGACGTCGCATGCGGAGATGAGACCCCGGAGGGCTTCCGAGTCCGTGCCGTCTACCGAGTGCACGTGGGCTTTCCCGCCGGGGACCCGGGAGGCCAGCCGCTCCGCGGCGTCCGTCCTCCGGTCCGCGAGGATAATCCGGTCGACCTTCGGATGCTTCGCGAGGTGCTCCGCGCACACGAGCCCGCACACGCCGCAACCCAGCTGGACGACGTCCATGGTATCCCGGAATCCTGCGGACGGCGGGGCCTTCGCGTCCGGCTCAGTCCTGGACCGATTGGCGGCAATCCCGGTAATCTACTTAAGGGCTCCACATGCGGAATGGAAGGCCCGACGGACGAAGATGGCTGTGCGCATCGCAACCGCAGCCGTCGAGAAGCGCGGGTCGGCGCTCCCGCTCACCCTCGAAGGAAATGGAAAAGGAATTGAGGGAACGCCTCCGGCCTACAGGCCGAAGAGCGCTCCAAGGCCCGCAGCGGCCTCTTCCTCCGAGACCTTCTCCTCTTCCTTCTTCTCTTCTTTCTTCTTCTCGTCCTTCTTCTCGGCTGCGGGTGCGGCCGCGGGCGCGGCGGCGGGCATCGCGACGGCGGCCTTCAACGCCTCGTCGATGTTCACGCCCTCCAGCGCGGCGGTCAGTGCCTTCACGCGCGTCTCGTCGACCTTCACGCCCGCGGCGGTGAGGACCTTCTTCAGACCCTCCTCGTTCACGGGCTTGCCGGCCGCGTGCAGGACCAGCGCCCCATACACGTACTCCATTCGTTGTCACCTCCTTTTCCGTTCGTTGACTCGAGTTACCCTCCGAGTGCCTTCTTGAGATCTTCGTCCGCGGCCTCCGGCGCGCGGCTCGCGAGCGCGAGCGCGTGCGCGTGCGCCTTGGCGAGGATGAACGCGAGCGAAACTTTCGTCGGGAACCCGGACTCGACCGCGAGGGCGAGCGCCTTCGCGTGCGCGAGGGAAAGCAGCGGGCGAATCGTCGCCGCCGTCGGGTACCCGACGGACAGCGATAGGCTGAACGCCTCCCGCGCCGCCCGGGAGAGCTGGGCGCGGACGACGGTCTCGTCCACGGCGAGCGCGTCCCGCCGGAAGACAGTGCCCGCCTCGTATGCGCCCCGAAGGTCGAGGCCGACCGTGAGGGGGAAGATCTCGAGCCGGGTGAGGGCGTGGGCGACCTCTCGCGGGATCCGCTCGCCCGCCTTGACCATGAGCTTGTCCTTCTTGATCACGACCTTCCCGCGCTCGATCGCCGCGGGCACGCCGGCCTTCTGGAGCTCCCCCACGACCGGGCCGGGCTTGAACGGGGTCTCACCCTCCCGGACCCACAGGTCCTCGGGGGCGACCTCCCCGCCCCTCGCGGGGGCCTTCGTCTTCGTCGCCTCGAGCTCCTTGAACAGCCGGAACGGGTTCATCTCCGCAGTGAGCACGGCGGTCTGCCCATCGATCGCGTCGACGAGCTGGTCCAAGTGCGGCTTCCTCGCCGCCGCCTCCTTGAGGGCGAGCATCAGCAGGCTGTTCTTAGACACGGTGATCGTCGCGCGGCCGTGGAGCTTCCGACGGATCGCCTGGAACTGCGGGGCGGGGATGCCCTGGATGTTCGCGATCCCGACGACCTTCGAGTCCGCGAGGCGCTTGACGAGGTCCGCGACGGCCTCCTTCTTGTACGGAGCGACATGCGCCATCGTCGTCCCTCACAGATACCTCACGGCGGGGCCCATCGTCGTCTTCACGAATGCGGACTGGATGTTGAAGCGCCCGCGCTCGAGCTTGCCCATCAAGCGGCGCATGAGAAAGTCGAGGTTCTCCGCGATGTCCTCCGCGGCCATGTCTCGCGTCCCGATTGGCGCGTGGAACGTCCGCCGGTCCTTCGATCGCACACGGACCGTGTTCCGCATCGCGTTGATCATGTTCGTCGGGTCCGACGTCGGCGGGACGGGACGTGGCATCCGCCCGCGTGGGCCGAGGACGATCCCGAGCCGCTTGCCGATCACGGGCATGAGGGGCGCCTCCGCGACGAAGAAGTCGTATTCCGAGGCGAGCCTCCGGGCCTTCGCGCGGTCCGAGGCGTACTCCTCAATCTCCTGCGGCTGGATCACGAGGTCCGCGGCCGCCCTCGCCTTCAGCGCGAGCTCCCCGGACGCGAACACGCACACCCGGACAGTCTTGCCGCGGCCTTTCGGAAGCACGACCTCATCGTCAATCCGGTTCTTCGGGACAGAAAGGTCGACGTCCTTGAGGTTGACCGCGATCTCGACGGATTCCTTGAACCCCCGAGGCTTCGCGGCCTCGAGGGCCTTCTTCACCGCGTCGATCGATCGCTTCTCCGCCAAGGGGACTCGCCTCCTGCAGTGCAATCAGCCAGGGACGCGGCCTCCTGCAAGGGGAAGCCGTCGAAAGAGAGGGTCCTACATAAGGCTTGCGAAGTGCAGACCGCCTCCAGCGGACCGCGGGAACCTGGGGACGGCCGAGCGGTCCGTCGTACAACAGATACCGCAGGCTCATGCGTCCGGGGCGGACATCCCGACGCACGGACGAGGCCGGCCCCGGAACCGCCGCGAGCCCGGGAGGGCGGGAGTCACCCGGCGAGGGCCTTGTCGAACTTCCCCGCGCGGATCTCCTTCGACGCCTCCTTCGCGGGCTTGCCTTCGACGGTGACGCCCATCGACACGCAGGTGCCGACGACCTCGAGGACGCGGACCTTCAGGGACGTCCCCTGCATCGCCTCCGCCTTCATTTTCGCGATCCGGATCGCGGCCTGCAGGGAGAGGTTCCCGACGCGCGTCTTGCCCGCGTCGCCCGAGCCCTTCTCGACCCCGAGTTCCTTGAGCACGAGGGCAGACGTCGGCGGCGTGCCGACCTCGATCGTGTACCCTTTCGTCTTCGGGTCGATGAGGAGGGTGACGGGGACCTTCATCCCCTCGAACGCTTTCGTCTTCTCGTTGATCGCCTTCAGGACCTCGACGATGTTCAGCCCGAGGGGCCCGAGGGCGGGGCCCAGGGGTGGACCCGGCGTTGCCTTGCCTCCGTCGACGAGGACCTGGAGTCTCTCGGTCACACGTGGAACCTCGGTGCGGCGCCCCGAGCTTCCGGAGCGAGATAAAGGTTTCGACCCACCCCACCAAGCCGCGGATCCCACAGCAGCGGGGGACGACGCCGTCAGCCCCGCTTCTCGGCGACGGTGAATCCGTTGTTGTGGAAGTACCGGTACACCTCGATGTCCGAGCGCCCGCGGAAGTACGACTCCACCGCGCGCCAGACCTCGGGATGGCTCGTCGTGTCGTGGAGCGTGATCACGCCGCCGGGCACGACGAACGGCTCGAACTTCCGGAGCTCTTCGAGCGTGTGCTCGTACCGGTGGGAGGTGTCGATGAAGAGGTGGTCGATCGGGTCCCGCCACGGGAGCCCGAGGTCGTCGGAAAGGAGGAACGTCCAGTGCGGAGCGAGACCCGCGGCCTTCACGCGTGCGGTCGCCTCAGGGCACGGCTCGATGTCCACGCTCGTCACACGCCCGCCGATCGCCTTCGCGGCCAGGAGGAGCGCGAGCGTGGAGTCTCCCGACCGCGTCCCGAGCTCGAGGACCCGCGGACGCGGGCCGTCCCGCGTGAGCCGGAAGAGGGTCGGCAGGTGCGCGTAGATGTCCCCGGGCTCCACGAGCATTCGATCGAGGTCCGACAGGCTCGCGCGGTCTTGCGGGAAAAGGAGCATCGGCTCGACCTTCGCGAGGAGCCGGAAGGCGCGGAAGTGCTCGGGCCCGAGCAGGAACGCCTGGATCGCGGCGCGCAGCCCGGACGGCCCCACGGCGTCGAGGGCAGCGCGGATCCGCGCGCCGAGACGAAGGCCTCCGGGAAGGGGACCCATTGGCGTGTCCACGGGGTGGGGAACGGACGACGCGGACATAATCCATTCGCAGGCCCCCGTGGGGTATGCCTTTTCTTGCGAGACGCGATGACGTCCCCGTGGCCACGCTCGTCCCGCCTCGGGTCGGCGCGATCGCGGGCCTGACGGCCGGGGTCCTCTGGATCTCCCTCTTCGTCGTGGGCGTCGCCCTCTATCCGGGCTATGGGGTCACGGCGCACTGGGTGAGCGACCTCGGGCATCCCGCGGCGCCGGCCCCCTGGACCCTGAACGCCGCCTGCATCCTCGCGGGCCTCCTCTTCCTCCCGTTCGCCGTCGCGCTGGGCCAGGCCGTCGGAGGACGCACGGGGACCGCGGGCGTCTCTGTCCTCCTTGTCGCGGAGGCGTTCCTGATCGGCGTTGGCGTGTTCCCGGAGGAGTCCCCGAACAACATGCACGGGATCGTGTCGATCGGGTTCTTCCTCTCCCTGACCGCCACGGTCGCCCTGTACGCCATGCCGCTGTACCGGTCCCGGATCTTCGGCCGCGTCTCCGGCGTCCTCTCCGTCGTGACGCTCGCGATCGCGGTCGTCTTCATCGTGACGTACACGGGAATCCTGCCGAACGTCGAGCTCGCGAAGGCGACGGAGCACGCGACGATCTTCAGCGCCCTCGCATGGGCCGTTTGGAACGGCGTGCGGCTCTACACGAATGGGACGACCGCCGCGCCCCCGTGAGCCGGGCTACTTCTCCTCTTCCTTCTGCAGGACCCGCACGTGGTCTCCCCGGACGGTCACGGGGATCCGCACCATCGCCTCGAACAGCTCGACAGTGATCTCCTCCTTCGTCTCGTCGATCTTCTGCACGCGGGCCTTCTCGCCCTTGAACGGCCCGGCGACGAGCTCGACGATGTCGCCTTCCATGATCCCGCTCACGATCGGCTTCGGGGCGAGGTACAGGTCGATGTCGGAGAACGCGATCGTCTTCTCCTCGCCGCGTCCCTTCACGACCCCGCGGGCCCGCCGGACCCCCCGGACGAGTTCCTCGAGCCGGTCCGGGTTCATCGACTCGACGAACACGTACCCGCGCAGGTTCGCGGGCGCGAGGATCGCGAAGATTCCGAGGTCCTTCGCCTTCGCCCGCGCGAAGATCGAATCTGCGACCGCGCGCTCGTGGCCGATCGACGACTTCACGGCGACGACGGCCTGTCGCGCGGTGAACGACAACGTCTTCGCGTCGAAGGCGGTCGGGTCGCCACGGGAGATCGCGTTCACGACGACGTTGAGCCGGTCCCCGAACCGCGCGCCTTTCGGGCAGGTGATTGTGAGGGTGATCTCCCGCTGCCCCTCGGGGATGAGCATGAACTCCTTCTCCGTCACCTTGGTGAAAGTGATGTCCCACACCTTCTCCTCGATGCCCCAGACCTTGATGATCCACTCCGGCGGCTCGGGGACCTCCGAGTTGTACACGAGGTCGAGCCGGAAGACGATCGCGTCGTCCTCCGTGCCCGTGTTCGTCACCACGACGGCGTAGTCCTTCGCCTGCCCCGCGGTGAGGGAGACTTTCTCCTCCGCGAGCTCGAGCTTCACGCCGTACCGGCCCGGGGCCGGGCGCTCCTCCGGCTTCGGCTCCGGCTTCGTTGGCGGGGTCTTCGCGAGGTCATCGAGGAGTCCCATGCGTGCACCTCAGGAGAAGAGGGCGCGGAACCAATCCGGTCCGTACCGCATCGCCCAGTAGATGAGGAACCCGACGAACCCGATCGCGGCGATCCCGAGACTCGTGATCAGGACGACCTTCGAGTACTCGTCGGAGGTCGGCCTGCGGGCCATCTTCAGGATCCGGCCGTACTTGCCCTTCCCGAGACGCTTCGTGCGCTCCTCGATCCGACGTTGGACCTCCCAGCCCTTGTCGAGGATCTCTGCCATGTCGCGTACCTCAGCGCACGATGTCCACGCCGACCTCGCGCCCGCGGAGGTGCTCCCCGGGGCCGAGGATCTGCTTCGAGCGGACGCCGGTCAGGATCAGCATGACCCGGAGCTTGTGCTGCACGCCCGGGTCGACGGCCGCGCCCCAGATGATCCGCGCGTTCGGGCTGATTCGGCCTTGGACGATCTCCGCGACCTTCTCCGCCTCAGAGACGGACATGTCGTTCCCGCCCGTGACGTTCACGAGGGCGCCCGTCGCCGCGGACACGTCGACGTCGATGAGCGGGGAGTTGATCGCGGCCTCGATCGCCTCCTCCGCGCGGTTCTCGCTGTCGCTCTCTCCGAGCCCGATCATCGCGACGCCGCCGCCCTTCATGATTGTCCTGATGTCGTTGAAGTCGAGGTTCACGAGACCGGGCTTCGTGATGACCTCCGTGATCCCTTTGATCGCGCGCATGAGGACGTCGTCTGCGACCTTGAACGCCTGGTTCAGGGCGAGGCGCGGGACGATTTCGAGGAGCTTGTCGTTCGGAATCACGACCACGGTGTCCGCGAAGTTCCGGAGCTTCTCGAGCCCGTACTCCGCGTTCTCCGCCCGGATCGCTCCCTCCGCGCGGAAGGGGAAGGTGCAGATCGCGATCGTCAGCGCGCCGGCCTCCTTCGAGAGCTGAGCGACGATCGGCCCGCCGCCCGTGCCCGTGCCGCCGCCGAGGCCGCAGGTGATGAAGACCATGTCCGCGCCGTGGAGGACCGCGCGGAGCTCGTCGGACGCCTCCCGTGCCGCTTCCTCGCCGACCTGGGGCAGCGCCCCGGCGCCGAGGCCGCGCGTCGTGCGCCGGCCGAGGAGCACCTTGTGCGGCGAGCGGATCGTGAGGAGGTGCTGCGCATCCGTGTTGCATGCGAACAGCTCCGCACCGACGATGCCGGCCTCGACGAGCCGGTCGATCGTGTTCGAGCCGCCGCCGCCGATCCCGATGATCTTGATGTTCGTCCGGAGGCTTGCGAGGATGCGCTCGAGCTCGGCATCCTCCGTGGTGATCCCCACGCGGGCCGTCGGGGCGTCCGGCACGCGGGCCTCGTCCCCGGCGCGGGTGACGACTTCCCTCACGATGGAATCCATGGTCCGGCCTCCGGCTGCCGAACTGCGGGGTCGGAACAGCCGTGGGTGCGACGTAAAGGAGGGGCGTAGATAAAGGTTTCCGGACGCACGGCGTGCGTCACGGGTTTCCCCGCCCCGGCCTCAGCGGATGACGTCCACGCCGACGCGGGCGCGCTCCTCCGCGGGGTCCCGCCGGCCGACGATCTGCTTCGAGCGGACGCCCGTCGCAACGAGCATCACGCGGAGCGTGTGCTCGAGGGTCGGGTCCACGGTCGCGCCCCAGATGATCCGCGCGGTCGGGGAGACCTTCTCCTGGACGACCTCGGCGACGCGCTCCGCCTCGGAGATCGTCATGTCGTTCCCGCCCGTCACGTTGATGAGGACGCCGTGGGCCGAGGACACGTCGACCTCGAGGAGCGGGGAGTTGATCGCCTCCTCGATTGCCTCGACGGCGCGGTTCTCGCCCATCGCCTGGCTCTCTCCGAGTCCGATCATCGCGACGCCGCCGCCCTTCATGATCGTCTTCACGTCGTTGAAGTCGAGGTTCACGAGGCCGGGCTTCGTGATAATCTCGGTGAGGCCCTTGATCGAGCGCATGAGGACCTCGTCCGCGAACTTGAACGCGAGGTTCAGGGACATCCGCGGCACGAGGTCGAGGAGCTTGTCGTTCGGGATCGTGATCACGGTGTCCGCCGCGTCCCGGAGACGCTCGAGGCCCCACTCCGCGCTCTCCATGCGGAGCTTCCCCTCGCCGCGGAACGGCAGGGTGACGACGGCGATCGTGAGGGCGCCCATCTCCTTCGCCAGGCGCGCGACGTAGCCGCTCCCGCCCGTCCCCGTCCCGCCACCGAGGCCGCAGGTGACGAAGACGATGTCGGAGCCATGGAGGAGCTGGCGGAGCTCCTCCTCGGCCTCCCGCGCGGCCTCCTCGCCGATCTGGGGCAGCGCCCCGGCGCCGAGGCCTTTCGTGATCCGCCGCCCGAGGAGGACCTTCTTCGGGGAGGTGATGTGGAGGAGATGCTGGGCGTCCGTGTTCGCCGCGTAGAGGTCGGCCCCGACGATTCCCTCGTTGAAGATTCGCGCGATCGTGTTGCACCCGCCGCCGCCGATGCCGACGATCTTGATGTTCGTCCGCATCTTGCTGAGCATCTCTTCGAGTTCCGAGTCGACCCGAGTGTCCTCAAAGGCAGGGGCGCTCCCCTCCCTCGCGAGCACGTCCTCTAGCATCGAGTTCATCGCGTCACCAACATCGCGGCGGTCATCCCATCCCGCAAAGTGGAGCCTCGTATCCGGCGCACGCTATTTAAAAGTGTCTGACGAACGTCCGCCGATTTGACAAAGGCGGGGCGCCCGCGCGTCAGCGACCGAGCGCCGGCGCGGCCGCCTTCCGTACACGCGCCACGGCCTCGGGAGGGCACGCGACCATGAGGACCCAGTCGACGACCTGCCGGGTCTGGAGGGCGCGGCCGAGCGTGGAGACCTTGGAGAACGGGCGGGCCTTGCCATCCTCGAGGATCGCGACCTCGGTCTTCGCGATCCGGGGCTCGCTCACGAGGAGCTCCGGGAGGGGCACGTCGACGATGACCTGGCCGGGCTCGAGCCCCGCGCGCCGCGCGATCCGGTCTTCCACGCGACGCCGGTGGGCCGCATCTTTGAACGCGGCAAACGTGTCGCGCATGGGCTCCGTGAGGCCGTCCCAGTCGAACGAGACCGCGCGCTTGTACAGCTTCCGGAACTTCACGCGGAGCGCGATCTCTCTCTGGAAGGCGCCCTGGTCCGCGAGCCACGAGAGGAGCTCGGCGTCGACCATCTTCTGGATCGCGGCGATCGGCGCGTCGGAGCGCTCGACGGCGCGGGCGACCATCTCCTCCGCGATCCGCACGGTCTTGTGGAAGTACACGCTCGAATACATGAGGCCGCGGGCGACGAGCATCCCCTCGAGGGCCGGGAGGCCCTTCCGGTCAAGGGCGAGGGAGCCGCGGTGCACGCGGAGGGTCTGCAGGATCCGCGCGACGTCGATCATCCCGTGCGCGGCGCCGGTGTAGTGCGCGTCCCGCATGAGGTAGTCGATCTGGTCCGCGTCCATCGGACTGTGGATGATCTCTGCGAGGTACTGCTTCCCCGCCCCCCGCGGCCGCGAAGCGAAGAGGTCCGGAGCCGCGTCTGCGGGACCGCGGATAAGCGCGGCGACTGCATCCGGCTTGACGGCGTGCCGCGCGAGGACCTCGTGGATCCGCGGGACGTCCGGGAACCCCTTCCGCTCGTCCGGCACGACGTTGTCGTCCTTGCCCGTGATGATCCGCTGGGTCAGATCCATGTGGTCGACCGCGAGCTCGCGGCTCAGGACGTGCTCAAGGGTGTGGGAGAACGGGCCGTGCCCGACGTCGTGGAGGAGCCCCGCTGCCTGGACGAGCTTCCGCTCTTCCTCCGGGAGGCCAAGGACGCGGGCCATCTCCGAGGCGACGTGCCCGACGCCGAGGCAGTGCTCGACGCGGCTGTGGTTCGCGCCCGGGAACACGAGGTATGTGAGGCCGAGCTGCCGGATCGAGTTCAGCCGCTGGATCTCGAGGGTCTCCAGGAGGTCGAGGGTGAGGGGCTCGAGACGCACGGTCCCGTGGACCGTGTCCGTGATCGTCTTTGCTCCCGAGGCCGACACGCGCGCGCAAGCGGGCCCGCGCCATAAAAAGGTTCTTTGAGATTGTACGATGCACGTTGCGTCAATTCCCGCTTCACGCGCGTGCGGGAAAAAGGTTCAATTACCAAGGCCCGGATGGGTCCGCGGAGCCGGGGTGACAGAGCGGCTAATGTGACCGACTGCAGATCGGTTTCCAGGGGGTTCGACTCCCTCCCCCGGCATTCCGCCTCCTGCGGGTGCTCCTAGAGGACGTGCGGTCTCCGTCTCCCGCGGAGCCACACGAGGACCACGAGGCCCGTCCAGCCGAGGATCGCCGCCCAGAGCACCGCGCCCCATGCCCCGGTCGAAACGGCGGCCGCGAGCGCTGCGAGGGGCATGAGGAGGACCCAGGTAAGGTAGAACACGACGACGAACCGCTGGTCGCGGGTGAGGAACATCGCGAAGGCGCATCGGAACGCGGGCCGAAGAAGTTGTCGCCGTGCACGCGCCTGCGACTATGATCCCGCGCGCACGTTCTTATAGCGTCCCTCCTATGCTTCGGGGCCACGGAGGGGGACCCGCGGTGCGGTACTTCGAGAGCATCCTCGACACGATCGGGAACACCCCCCTCGTGAAGCTCCCGAAAATCATGGCGCACACGCAGGGGCTTGTCCTCGCGAAGCTGGAGATGTTCAACCCGGGCGGGAGCGTGAAAGACCGCATCGGGCAGCGGATGATCGAGGCCGCGGAGCGCGCGGGGTCCCTGAAGCCCGGCGGCACGGTCATCGAGCCGACGAGCGGGAACACGGGGATGGGCCTCGCGATGGTCGGGGCGATCAGGGGGTACCGCACCGTGTTCACGATGCCTGACAAGATGAGCCGGGAGAAGATCGACCTGCTCAAGGCGTTCGGCGCGCGGGTCGTCGTCACCCCGACCGCCGTCCCGCCGGACCATCCGGAGTCGTACTACAAGGTCGCGGAACGCATCCACAGGGAGACGCCGAACTCCGTCCTCCCGAACCAGTACGCGAACCAGGCGAACCCGCAGGCGCACTACGAGACGACGGGCCCGGAGATCTGGCGGGACACGGACGGGCGGGTGACGCACTTCGTGTGCGGCATGGGGACGGGCGGGACGATCAGCGGAGCGGGGAAGTTCCTCAAGGAGAGGAACCCAAAGGTCCGGGTCATCGGGGTGGACCCCCTGGGTTCCGTGCTCAAGGACTACTTCTACCGGAAGGAGATAACGAAAGCCCACACGTACAAGATCGAGGGGATCGGGGAGGACTTCATCCCGGAGACGATGTGGTTCGAGTTCGTGGACGAGGTCGTAAAGGTGAGCGACAAGGAGGCGTTCCTCATGGCGCGCCGCCTCGCGCGGGAGGAGGGGGTCCTCGCGGGGAGCTCGAGCGGGGCGGCCGTGGTCGCCGCGCTCCGGATCGCGGATACCCTGTCGCCGGAGGACGTCCTCGTCGTCCTGCTCCCGGACACGGGGTCCCGGTACCTCTCCAAAGCCCACAACGAGGAGTGGCTCAAGGAGCAGGGCTTCCTCGAGGAGCCCGTCGCGCCCCTGATGGCGATCCTCCGCGGGAAGGAGCGCGCGGTGTCCGGCGTGATCACCGTGGACATCGCCGCGAAGGTCCGGGAGGCCGTGGACCTCATGCGGCACTACAACGTCTCCCAGCTCCCCGTGATCGACACGGGGATCATGGTCGGCTCCCTGCGGGAGGAGGTCCTGATGAAGGCGCTCCTCGATAATCCGAAGATGTACGACGACTACGTCGCAAAGGTCATGGAGAAGCCGTTCCCGCTCGTCGAGCCCGGCGCGGACCTGGAGAGCGCGATCAAGTCCCTCCTCCGGGGGACGCCCGCCGTCGTCGTGGGGAAGGAGAACCGCCTCGAAGGGATCATCACGCGGATCGACGTGATCGAATACCTCGCGGGACGGGCGTAGGGACCATGTTTCTGTCCCAGGTAGGACATACCACGCAGACTCAATCGATTGGTCGAACATCCGACGGTTCGCGGGAACGTTCAGGCACTTGGCCGCGTTGACTCACCTGGGACAGAAGAACGCGGCACGCTAACGGGCAAACCTTTTACCCCCACGCCGAGACTCCCGCGCCGGCGATTCCCATGCGCTTTGCAACGAAGGCGATCCACGTCGGAAGCGAGCCTATGCCTCCGACGGGCACCGTAACCCCGCCGATCTACATGACCTCGACATACTCCCAGAAGGACCAGCAGACGTACGACTACGCCCGCGGGGTGAACCCGACGCGGGAGGCCCTGGAACGCAACCTCGCGTCCCTGGAGGACGCGACGCACGCCCTCGCGTTCTCGAGCGGGATGGGGGCGATCACGACCCTCACCACCCTCCTCAAGAAAGGGGACCACGTCGTCGTCACGGACGACTGCTACGGCGGCGTGCACCGGATCTTCACGCGGATCCTGAGCGCGTACGGGATCGAGTCGACCTTCGTCGACATGCGAGACCTCGTCGACGTCGAGGACGTGATGGGACCCGACACCCGCATGGTCTGGATCGAGTCCCCCACGAACCCGCTCCTGAAGGTCCTCGACCTCCGCGAGCTCGCGGTGATCGCGAAAGCGCACGAGGCGATCAGCGTGTGCGACAACACGTTCGCCTCGCCGGCCCTGCAGAACCCCCTGAAGTGGGGCGTCGACGTCGTCGTGCACAGCGCGACGAAGTACCTCGGCGGCCACGCGGACGTCCTCGGGGGCGCCCTCGTGCTGAACCGCGCGGACCTCTTCGATAGGCTCAAGTTCGCGCAGAACGCGATCGGAGCCGTCCCGAGCCCCTTCGACGCCTGGCTGATCCTTCGCGGGATCAAGACCCTCGACGTGCGGATCGAACGGCAGTGCGACAACGCGGCGGCGCTCGCGAAGCTCCTCCACGATCATCCGGCCGTCGCGAAGGTCCACTACCCTGGCCTGCCCGACGACGAGGGGCACCGGCTCGCCGCGAAGCAGATGCGGCGCTTCGGCGGCATGCTCAGCTTCGAGCTCAAGGACCCGCGCGGGGCGGTCGAGCGCCTGCGACGCGCCCAGGTCGTCCTCCTGGCGGAGAGCCTCGGCGGCGTCGAGAGCCTGATTGAGCACCCGTGGTCGATGACCCACGCGAGCGTGCCGCCGGAACAGCGGTCGCGCCAGGGAATCACGGAGGCCCTGGTCCGGATGTCCGTCGGCCTCGAGGACATCGACGACCTGACGGAGGACGTCGAGAGGATTCTCGCCTGACCTAGCGCGCGCCGTGTGCGGCCCGAGCCCGCGCCCTCGCCCCGGACGGGACCACGTGGAGGGTGAGTCCGACCGCGATGAGGGCGTACCCAGCGAACGCGGCGGCGGGCAGGAGGCCTCGGCCGACGGACCACGATCGCATGAACGCGTTCGGGTCTGGATGCTCGATGATCACCGCGCTCGTCACGGCCGCGACGGCGAAGAGGAGGAGGGCACCGAGGTCCGCGACGTGCCTCCCGCGAGGCTCGAGGTAGTTCGCGACTCGACCGAACAGGATCGCGTGGAGGACGAGGAGAGGGATGAACGTCCAGGGAACGAACGGGAACACAGTCACGTAGAGCACGAGGACTGAGGCGCCCGCCGAGCTGAACGCGTGGTACTGGAGCGGGAGGACCGCGAGTGGCGCGAGGGCGAGGAGGACCGCCGTGAGGAACGAGCGCCATGCAATCCGGGGGTTCGCGTCTCGCGGATGGCGCGCGCGGAGGCCGCGCAGCCCGTCCCACAACGACGGCCACGCGGCGACCTGGAGGAGAATCGCGATCCAGGCGGCGAGGAGGTCGACGTACATCGTACCGAGCCCGGGGAGGTACAGGCTCCGGCGACCGAGGCCGAACGAGAACCAGTAGACCGCGCCGCCGATCCCGAGGAGAAGCGCAGCCCGATGGAGGTCCCGGGCCCATGAGCGGGTCCGCGAGACCGTCCGCGGGTGGGGGAAGGGGCCCGCCATGGACAGGCTCCCATGGAACGGCATCGTCCATAAGGCTTCCGGGGCGAACGACCGCGCGTTCGGGGCCCGACCGTCGTGCGCGAACCCGATGAACCTTAATACCGGCCCCCCTCATGCGGCCCGCGCCGATGACGATCCGGGTGTACAACACACTCTCGCGGAGGAAGGAGGACTTCGTTCCCCTCCACGGCCGCCGCGTCTCGATGTTCGTCTGCGGCATCACGCCGTACGACGCGACGCACATCGGGCACGCGAAGACGTACGTCGCGTTCGACGTCGTCGCGCGGTACCTCCGGCGCAAGGGATACGACGTGTTCTACCTGCAGAACGTCACGGACATCGAGGACCGCCTCATCGACCGGATGCACAAGTCCGGCCGGAGCTGGAAGGACCTCGTGAAGGAGTTCGTCGGCGAGTACCTCGACGGGATGACGCGTCTCGCGTGCACCTCCGTGAACCTGTACGCGTACGCGACGGACTACATGCCGGAGATCCTCGAGCAGATCGAGGGGCTCATCGCGAAAGGGTTCGCGTACGCGGCCGAGGACGGCAGCGTGTACTACGACACGACGCGGTACCCGGACTGGGGGAAGCTCAGCGGCCAGAAGGTCGAGGAGCACATCGCGGGGGCGCGCGTCGCCGTGGATGAGCGCAAGCGCAACCCCGCGGACTTCGCGCTCTGGAAGGCGCAGAAGCCCGGCGAGCCGGCGTGGGACAGCCCCTGGGGCAAGGGCCGGCCCGGGTGGCACATCGAGGACACGGCGATCACGGTCCGGCATTTCGGGCCGCGGTACGACATCCACGGCGGCGCGACGGAGCTCATGTTCCCCCACCACGAGGCCGAGATCGCGCAGGCGGAGGCGTTCACGGGCGTCAAGCCGTTCGTCAACGTGTGGATGCACGGCGGGATGCTCATGGTGAGCGGGGAGGAGATGCACAAGTCCCTCGGCAACTTCTGGGCGCTGAAGGACGCGCTCGCACGCTGGGAGCCCGAGGTCCTGCGGTTCTTCTACCTGAACGCGCACTACCGCTCCCCCATTGACTTCGCCCCCGAGCTCGTCGACGAGGCGGGCCGCTCGTACGCGCGCCTCCGCGAGACCGTCCGGACGATCGACGCCGAGCGCCGCCGGACGCCCGACGCGGGATCCGCGGACGCCGCCCTCCGCGCCGCGACGGCGACGGCGCTCGAGGCGTTCGACGCCGCGATGGCGGACGACTTCAACACGCGGGAGGCGATCGCGGCAATCTTCGAGTACGCGCGGAGCGTCAACAAGGCGGTCGAAGTCGGCACGGGCCGCGTCGCGCTCGACGAGGCCGCGACCGCGTTCGCGAGGTTCGGCGAGGTCCTCGGCCTGTTCGCCCGCGCGAGTGCGGACGACGCCGTCGTGGAGGGCCTGATGGACCTCCTCGTCCGCCTCCGCGAGGACGCGCGGAAGCGGAAGGACTTCGCGACGGCGGACGGGATCCGCGAGGGCCTCGCAAAGCTCGGGATCGTGCTCGAAGACACCCGCGACGGGGTGCGCTGGAAGAGCGCCTGACGGCCAGTCGCTCGACGGGAAACGGAGGGGTCGGGTCGATCGGTCTCAGACGTGAGAACGGCCCGTGTGAACCTATTTAAATGAAAAGGTCCTGCACGGGCCCCTAAGCGTCGGACGGTTTTTCTCCATATAACAGCCTCCGAACGTTTATAAGCGACCTTCGCATACGCTGACCATCCCTCGGGGTGGGGTGCGAGAGACCCCGGAATCCGCGCTTGAGAAGGTCGCGAAATAGATGGCACAAGACGGCTCGGAATCGACCGCGTATGGCGCGGAACAGATCCAGGTTCTCGAGGGCCTCCAGGCGGTGCGCAAGCGGCCCGCCATGTACATCGGGAGTGTCGACGCGCGCGGCCTCCACCACCTCGTCCACGAGGTCGTCGACAACTCGATCGACGAGGCGATGGCCGGGTTCTGCAAGAACATCCACGTCACGCTCAACCCCGACGGCTCCGCGAGCGTCGCGGACGACGGACGCGGGATCCCCGTCGACGTCCATCCGAAGTACGGCGTGACCGCGATCGAACTCGTCCTCGGACGGATGCACAGCGGCGGTAAGTTCGAGCGGAAGCTGTACCGCGTGTCCGGCGGACTCCACGGCGTCGGCCTGAGCGTCGTGAACGGGCTGAGCGAATGGCTCGAAGCCCGCGTACGCCGGGACGGGAAGGAGGTCCGGATGCGCTTCGAGCGCGGGGAGAAGGCAACCGACCTCGAGGCCGTCGGCCCTGCGGACGGCACCGGCACGATCATCACGTTCAAGCCGGACGCGCAGATCTTCGAGACCCTCGAATTCGACTACGACAACCTCGCGGGCCGCCTGCGGGAGCTTGCGTTCCTCAACGCGGGCCTGCGGATCATCATCGTCGACAAGGCACACGGCCGCGGCGATGTCTTCCAGTTCGACGGTGGAATCTCCGAATACGTGAAGTGGATCAACCGCGCGAAGACCCCGCTCCACCCGAATCCGATCACGTTCACGAAGCAATCGAACAGCACCCTCGTCGAGGTCGCGATGCAATACAACGACGGATACAACGAGTCGATCTTCACGTTCGTGAACAACATCGACACCATCGAGGGCGGGACGCACCTCGTCGGGTTTAAGGCGGGCCTTGCGCGGGCGTTCAACAACTACGCGAAGGAGAACAAGTTCCTCAAGGCCGGCGCGAGTCTCGAAGGCGACGACGTCCGTGAGGGCCTCACCGCGATCCTGAGCCTTAAGATCCCCGAGCCGCAGTTCGAGGGCCAGACGAAGATGAAGCTCGGGAACTCCGAGGTCAAGGGGATCGTCGAGTCCGCGGTGTACGAGAAGCTCACGGAGTTTTTCAACGAGACGCCGAAGGTCGCGGAGACATGCATCGGAAAGGCCGTCCTCGCGTCGCAGGCGCGGGAGGCCGCGAGGAAGGCCCGCGAGCTCACGAGGCGCAAGGGGCTCCTCGAAGGGTTCAACCTCCCCGGGAAGCTTGCGGACTGCCAGGAGCGCGATCCGGCGAAATCGGAGATTTTCATCGTGGAGGGCCAGTCTGCGGGCGGCTCCGCGAAGCAGGCACGGCGGCGGGAGTTCCAGGCCGTGCTGCCGCTCCGCGGGAAGATCCTGAACGTCGAGAAGGCACGGCTCGACCAGATACTGAAGAACGAGGAGATCCGCACGCTCATCACCGCGATCGGCGGGGGGATCGGGGACGACTTCAACTTGGCCAGGGTGCGCTATCACCGCGTCGTGGCCGCGGCGGATGCGGACGTCGACGGCCAGCACATCACGACCCTCCTTCTCACTCTCTTCTTCCGGTACATGCGCCCGCTGATCGACGCAGGCTACGCGTACATCGCTCAGCCGCCCCTGTACAAGATCAAGAAGGGCAAGGACATCTTCTACGCGTACACGGAGAAACAACGGCAGGACTTCGCGACGCAGCTCGGGGACAAGGGCGTCACCTACCAGCGGTACAAGGGACTCGGCGAGATGAACGCGGAGGAGCTGTGGGAGACGACCCTGGACCCGGAGCGACGGGTCCTGAAGCAGGTCATAATCGAGGATGCCGCCGCGGCGGACGCCCTGTTTGCCGTGCTCATGGGCGAAGCCGTCGAGCCCCGGCGGCATTACATCCAGGAGCACGCGAAGGAAGTCGTGAACCTGGACATCTAGGTGGACGATGCCCGAGGAGACCCAGGAGCCGCACCGCCGCGTCGTCCCCCAGGCGATCGAGCAGGAGCTCCACCGGTCGTACATCGACTACGCGATGTCCGTGATCGTCGGGCGCGCGCTGCCCGACGCCCGGGACGGCCTCAAGCCCGTCCAGCGGCGGATCCTGTTCGCGATGAACGAGCTCGGGATGGGCGCAGGAAGCGCGTACAAGAAGGCGGCGCGCGTCGTCGGAGAAACTCTTGGAAAACTCCACCCACACGGTGACCTCGCGGTCTACGACGCCCTCGCGCGCATGGTCCAGGACTTCTCCCTCCGTTATCCGCTCATCCAGGGCCAGGGGAACTGGGGCAGCACGGAGGACGAGCCCGCGGCGATGCGATACACGGAGTGCCGCCTCGCGAGGACCGCAGAGGCAATGCTCGAGGACCTGGAGAAGGACACCGTCGACTGGATGGACAACTTCGACGGGACCCTCAAGGAGCCGACGGTCCTGCCGTCGAAGTTTCCCAATCTCCTCGTGAACGGCTCGAGCGGCATCGCGGTGGGCATGGCGACGAACATCCCGCCCCACAACCTCTCCGAGGTCGTCGACGCGCTCACGGTCCTCATCGACAACCCGAACGCGGAACTCATCGACCTGTACAATCCTGAGACGGGGCCGATCCGGGGACCGGATTTCCCGACGGGCGGGATCCTTTACGGCATCGAGGGGGTCACGGAGGCGTACAAGGTCGGCCGCGGGCTAATCTCGATCCGCGCGAAGGCTCACTTCGAGGAGGCGGGCCGCGACAAGGCCCGGATCGTGATCACGGAGATCCCGTACATGGTGAACAAGGCGGCTCTGGTCGAGAGCATCGCCCTCCTCGTGAAATCGAAGAGGATCGAGGGTGTGACGGACCTGCGCGACGAGAGCGATCGCGACGGGATGCGGATCGTCCTCGAGCTCAAGCGGGATGCCCTCGAGGATGTCGTCCTCAACCAACTGTACCACCACACGCAGATGGAGACGACGTTCGGCGTGATCAACATCGCCCTCGTCGACGGAGCTCCGAGGACCCTGTCCTTGAAGGAGTCCCTCCAGGCGTACATCGACCACCGCGTCGTCGTCGTGCAGCGGCGCACGCAGTTCGACCTGAAGAAGGCGCGGGAGCGAGAGCATATCGTCGAAGGCCTGATCACAGCGGTCGACCACCTCGACGAGGTGATCCGCCTCATCCGCCACGCGCACGACGCGGAGGAGGCCCAGGGCGGCCTCATGACTCGGTACCTCCTGAGCGAGGGCCAGGCGAAGGCGATCCTGGCGATGACCCTCCGCCAGCTCACCGGACTCGAAATCGAGAAGCTCCGGCAGGAGCAGAGGGACCTCGCGGCGAAGATCGATGAGCTCGAAGGCATCCTCGCGTCGACGGAGAAGATCCTCGGGATCATCAAGACGGAACTCGCGGATCTCAAGGAAAGGTTCGGCGACGCGCGCCGGACGGCCGTCGAGGTCCACGCGTACGAGATGGAGGTCGAGGACCTCATCCCCGAGGAGGACGTCGTCGTGACGATCACGAACACGGGGTACATCAAGCGCACGCCCATGGGGACGTACCGCACGCAGCGGCGCGGGGGCAAGGGCGTCACGGGGATGGAGACGAAGGAGGAGGACTACGTCGTCGACCTGTTCACGGCGTCGACCCACGACTACATCCTGTTCTTCTCGAGCAAGGGCCAGTGCTACTGGCTGAAGACGTACAAGATCCCCGTCGGCTCGAGATACGCGAAGGGCAAGCCCGTCGTGAACCTCCTCCCGCGGCTCGCGGACGGGGAGAGGATCCAGGACATGATCCCCGTGCGAGACTTCGACCCGCTCCGCACGGTCGTGTTCGCGACAAAACGTGGAAGGACGAAGCAGACGCGGCTCGATGCGTTCAAGCGTCCGAACGTCCGCGGGATCCGCGCGATCGCCCTCGCGACCGACGACGAGCTCGTCGAGGCCCGGATCGCGGACGGGGACGAGCAGGTGATCCTCGCGAGCGCGAACGGGTACGCGAACCGCTTCGACCTTAAGGAGGTCCGGGTGATGGGGCGACCTGCCGCAGGCGTGCGCGGGATGCGGCTCCGGAAGGACGACCGCGTGGTGTCGATGGCTCTCGTGAAAAGCGAGGAGAAGGAGCTCCTGACAATGCTCGAGAGCGGCTACGGCAAGCGGACCCGGGCCGGCGAGTATCGGAAGACGCGGCGCGGGAGCCAGGGCGTCGTCACCACGAACATGAAGATCGCGCAGAGTCCGGTCGTCAGCGTTCTCGAGGTCGCATCCGATGACGAGATCCTCGTGACGACGGTGAACGGGATCGTGATCCGCTGCCCGGTCGAGGACATCCGGGAGACGGGTCGCGCCGCTCGCGGCGTGCGGATCCAGAAGCTCAACGAGGGCGACAAGGTCACCGCGGTCGTCCGCCTCGTCACCCCGGCGGAAGAGGACAAGACCGTCGGCGACGCGCCCGCGGGCGGTCAGCCGAACGCAGCCCAGTGAACGTCAATCCCGAGCCCGGGCTTCGACGGGGCGATGAGCTCCCCCTTCTCGAACCCGAGCCCGGTCGAAGGGTCGGACGCGAGGTTGAGCCAGGAGTCGAGGTCGAGCCACCGGACATTCTTCGACGCGAGGGCGAAGTGGAGGCCTGCGGCGATGGACAGCTGCGGCTCCCCCATGCAGCCGACCATCGTTGGGTACCCCGCGGACGCGCAGATCGTGTCGACGTCCGATGTTCGCGTGAGCCCGCCGTGCTTCATGAGCTTCAGGTTCACGGCCCGTGCGCAGTTCGACCAGCGAACCCTCTTCGCATCGTCCGGCGTGAGGACCATCTCGTCCGCCATGACGGGGATCGGGGAGGACTCCGCGAGCGTCCGCATGCCCTCGTAGTCCGTCCGGGGGACCGGCTGCTCGAAGATTGCGATGTCGAGATCCTTCGCCGCCCGCGCGAACGAGAGTGCCTGGCCCCATGCGTAGCCCTGGTTCCCGTCGACGCGGAGCTCGACCCTTGGACCGACGGCGGCCCGGATCGCCCGGAGGCGCTCGAGGTCCGATCGGGGGTCCGCCCCGACCTTGACCTTGAGGGACCGGAAGCCGTCCTTCACCCAGCGGCGCGCGCGCTCGACCGCAGGCGCGGTCGGCATGATCCCGATCGTCATGTCCGTCGCCATCCGGTCCCGGGTGCCGCCAAGGAACCGAAACAAGGGGACGCCCGCCTCCTGCGCGGCAAGGTCGTAGACCGCCATGTCGATCGCGGCCTTCGCGGATGGATTCCCGGGCACGATCTTGTCGAGCTTGTCCGCGAGCTCCCCGGGCTTGCGGAGCTCATGCCCGTCGAGGGCCCGGACGAACGCCGGCAGGACGTCCAGGACGGAGACCCTCGTCTCGCCGGTCACGTCCGTCGGTGCTGCGCATCCCTGGCCCACGAGGTCTCCTGCGTGGACCGCGACGAACACGTTCTCCGCGACGTCGGAAGATCCGCGGGCGATCGTGAACCGCTCCTTTCGCGGGATCTCGATCGAGACGAACTCGATCAGGCCGATGCGCATCGCCGCGGGAATCGCGAGGGCGGATATCAACCTGCAGCCCGGTCCCGCCGGGTCCGCTCGCGGGCCGCCCGGGTGCCGCGCTTCGCGACGACGGTCCGGTAGTGGCGGCAGAAGGCGGTGAAGGAGCACGATTCGCATCTCGGACCGACCGGGCGGCAGATGTCCTTCCCGAAGCGGATGAAGAGCTCGTTCACGTGGAGCCACCACGCCTTCGGGACGACGCGCATGAGGACCCTCTCCGTAGCCTCCGGGGCCTTCGTGCGTGCGAGCCCGAGCCGATTGCTCACCCGGTGCACGTGCGTGTCCGTCGGGATCCTCGGCTCCCCGAACCCATACACGAGGACGCAGTTCGCCGTCTTCGGTCCGACCTGGGGGAGGTCGAGCAATGCCTCGTACGACCGGGGGACGGCGCCGCCGTGGCGCTCGAGGATCACCCGGCTCACGTTCCCGATCTGCCTCGCCTTCTGGCGATAGAACCCCACGGGACGGATGAGGCGCTCCAGGTCCTCCGTGCGGGCTCCCGCGATCTCGGACGGCGTCGCGTACTTCGCGAAGAGCTGCGCGCTCGCCCGCTCCGTCATCTCGTCCCGCGTGCGCTGCGAGAGGACCGTCGAGATCAGGACGCGGAACGGGTCGTCCGTCTCCGCGACGAGCTTCGCGAGGGCGGTCTCGCCCTCGTGCAGGTCGCCTGACGGCAGGTACCGTCGGGAGAGGTCCTCAAGGATCGCCTCCACGCGGTCACGGGCGCGCGCCAAGGTGCTCGAGGGCCTCCCCCGCGGTGTAGATCGATCCCGTGATCAGGACGAGGTCGTCCGGACCCGCGGCCCGAATCACGGCGTCGACGGCGTCCCGGACCGCGGGCACCGCCTCGACGGGCGCGTACGGGCGGAACGCATCGGCGACCTCGTGCGCGGGGAACGCACGGTGGCTCCTCGGATGCGTCGCGACGACGCGAGCCGCGAGGGGGCCGAGGGATGCCGCCATGTCCCGGAGATCCTTGTCACTCAGAATCCCGACGACGAGGTGGAACCTCCGGCCGGGGAAGAGCTCCTCGAGGGCGTCGCGGAGCGCGCGGGCCGCAGGGCCGTTGTGGGCCCCGTCGACGATAACGAAGGGGCGCTCGCGGAGGACTTCGAGGCGCGCGGGCCACCGTGTCGCGGCGATCCCCTCCGCGACCGCGCGATCGGGCACGTCGTACCCCTCCCTCCGGAGCTCCGTGAGGGCCGCGACCGCGAGCCCGACGTTCTCCGCCTGGAACGACCCCAGGAGCGGGGTGTGGACCTCGAGGTCTGCGAAGTCGCCGCGGACCCGGATGCGCTGGCCGAGGAGGTCGTGGGACAGCCGCTCTACGCGGACGTCGCGCCCGACGACCGTGAGCGGCGCGTGGACCTCGCGGCACCGCGCCTCGATGACCGAGAGGACGTCCTGCGCGACGGTGACCGCGCGCGACGTCGGCTTGACGATGCCCGCCTTCTCCCGGGCGATCCGCTCTACGCTCCGTCCTAGGTGCTCCGTGTGTTCGAGGCCGACGCGCGTGATCACGGCGACGTCGGAGTCGATCACGTTCGTCGCGTCCATCCGGCCTCCCATCCCGACCTCGACGACGGCGAGATCGACCTCGCGGTCGCGGAAGTGCTGGAACGCGATCGCGGTCGTGACCTCGAAGAACGTCGGATGGTTCACGCGGTCGGCGCCCGCCATCGCCTGGATCGCGGGCTGCATGCCCGACCAGAGGCGCAGGATGTCCCCGTCGGGGATCGGCTCGCCGTCCACGCGGATCCGCTCGTTGAACCGCACGAGGTGCGGGGAGGTGTACAGTCCGACGTTGTAGCCCGCCTTCTGCAGGGCGGACGCCGCATACGCGCAGACGGACCCTTTCCCGTTCGTCCCGGTGACGTGGATCGTCCGGAGGCCGCGATGGGGATCGCCGACGAGAGACAGGAGCCGCAGGACGTTGTCGAGCCCGAGCTTGATCCCGAACCGCTCGAGCTTGTACAGGCTGTCCAGGGTCGCCTCGATATCCATGGGGGCGACCCGGGGCAAGCCAGGACGCACGGTTAAACGTTGGCCCGGGCGGGCCCGTCAGAACCCGAAGAAGGAGGGACGGAAGAGCCCGATCCCCGTGAGGACGAACCACACGGCCGTGAGCACGACCGCGAACAGCATCGGCCCGCGGCGCGCAGAGTCGGACAGGTCATCCCGCGACCCGGACACGAGGAACGCGACGGTCACGCTCAGGGCCACCGCCAGGTCGAGCAGGATCGTCGACACGCCGAAGAGGAGGCGGACCGTGTCTTGGTACGGGCTCGACGGGGACCCGCTCCCCGGCACGAGGTAGATCGCGTGGTACGCGGCGAGTCCCGCGAAGAGTGTGGCTCCGATGGCGACCGCCGAGAGGTTCGTGAGCATCGCGGCCGACGATCGCCTCGCGAGCGGCAGCGGAGGTGCGAGCGGCATGGGTGGCAGGGGCGGCGGCGTCGGAAACGGTTCCATGGACATCCTTCGCCCCCCGTAGGGCCTTGCCCACGAAAAGGGTTCCGTAACCGATCGGTGCCGTTCCGAAGGGACCAAAGTATAAATCGACCCCCACGAATCGTCGGGCGGATGCATCCTGCGGAGCGCCTCCGCGCGGCAAAGAGCCACAAGCTCGACGGGAAGACGGTCGTCCTCGGCATCACGGGGAGCATCGCTGCGGTCGAGACCGTGAAGCTCGCGCACGAGCTCATCCGCCACGGGGCCGACGTCCATGCGGTCCTCTCGAGGTCGGCCGTGGCCATCGTCCATCCGAACGCCCTTCGGTTCGCGACCGGGCACGACGTCGTCACGGAGCTCGACGGCTCGATGACCTACCTCCGCATGTGCGGCAAGGACGGCGAGGCGGACATCCTCCTCGTCGCCCCGTGCACGTCGAACACGATCGGGAAGATCGCGAACGGGATCGACGACACGACAGTGACGACGTACGCGGTGAACGCGCTGGGCTCCGGGATCCCGGTGCTCCTCGCGCCTGCAGCCCACGAGACGATGATGGAGAACCCGCTCGTCCAAGCGAACATCCGACGGCTCCGGGACCTCGGCGTGGAGTTCATCGAGCCGAGGAGGGAGGAGGACAAGGCGAAGATGGCGGACGTCGACGCGATCGTCGCCCGGGTGATCCGTCGCCTCGGGCCGCGAGACCTGGAGGGAAAGAGGGTCCTTGTGATTGCGGGGGCCACCGTCGAGCCCATCGACGACATCCGCGTCGTCACGAACCGCTCGACGGGCGGCACAGGGATCGAACTCGCTCGGGCGGCGTACGAACTCGGGGGCGATGTCGAACTCTGGATCGGACGGCACGAGGCGGCGGTGCCCCCCTGGCTCTCGACGACGACGTTCGAGACGACCGCGGACCTCGCGAAGATGGCGGCGCGCGGCTCTGCCGACGTCTGCGTCGTCCCCGCCGCAATCGCGGACTTCGCACCGAAGAAGAGGAAGGGGAAGATTCCGAGTCGCGAGGGGACGCTCGACCTCAGGCTCGCACCCACGGAGAAGATCCTTCCACTCCTCCGGAAGGTCACGAAGGGCCCCCTCGTGGGGTTCAAGGCGGAGCACGGCGTGACGGCGCAGGAGCTCCGGCGGAGGGCGATCCGCCTCCTCAAGGAAGCGTCCCTCGACTTCGTCGTCGCGAACGACATGTCGAAGGTCAGGACCGGGACGACCGCCGTGACCGTGTTCGACCGCAAGGGCCGCTCGAAGTCCTTCGAGGGCCGGAAGGAGCTCGTCGCGGAGCGGGTGTGGAGCGCGGTCCTGCATGGTGTCCCAGGGTGAAGCGTTCTGCCCTGGGCACGTGACCGCGTTCTTCGAGGTCTGCGAGCACGCCGACCCACGTCGGAAAGGCTCGCGAGGCGCCGGTCTGAGCCTGAGCCTGGGCGTGACGACGGTCGTCCGGGTCCGGGAGGCGACGCGCCCATCCCTCGAGATCTTCGTGAACGGGAGGCCTGCGAAGGCGGAGGTCACGGACCGCGCGGCCCGGAAGGTCCTCCCCGGGGGGACGTACGAGGTGAAGATCCTGTCCGAGACGACGCTCCCCGTGTCCCAGGGGTTCGGGGTGAGCGCGGCGGCCGCGCTAAGCACGACGCTCGCGCTCGACGATGCCCTCGGCCTTGGGTCTCCGCGGGAGGAGCTCGTCGCGGCGGCCCACGTGGCAGAGGTCGAGTGCGCGACGGGCCTGGGCGACGTCGTGCCCGCGTCGATGGGCGGCATGGACCTCCGCCTCGAGCCCGGGGCTCCCGGGTACTGCGACGTCCGGAAGTTCGAGGTCGAGCGGGAGCTGCTCCTCGCGGTCCTCGGGCCCGAGGTCCCCACGCGGTCCGTGATCCGCGATCCGGCGAAGGTCTCCGCGATCAATCGCTCGGGGACCGCCTGCATCCAGGAGTTCGCGCGGGACCCGCGGTTCGACCGCCTCTTCGACCTCGGGGTCCGCTTCGCGGAGCAGGCGGGCCTCGCGGACAAGACGATCCTCGAGGTCACCCGGGCGAGCCGGATGTTCGGGAGGGCGACGATGGCGATGCTCGGCAACGCGATCGTCGCCGCGGGCAACCTCGGCCAGCTCGGGACCCTATACCGGAAGTTCGGGACGATCCTCCGGTGCGAGATCGACAACGTCGGGGCGCGGGTCCTCTGACTACTCGCTCAGGGTGAAGAGGTCGCCGTCGCCTCCGACCTCGAACAGCCCGATCCGGGCCCCCGCATCGAGCCAGCCGTGGGCGTAGTTGATGTTCGCGAGGGCCTTCTCGAGCTCACCCGCGTCGCGGAAGTGCTTCGCATCCTCGGCGTACGCGCGGGCCATGGAGAGGAAGTCCTCCGCGATCATGCGGAGGTGCGACGGCTTCGGCGGGGCGACCGCGAGCGCTTCGAGGGCGCGTTCCGTGAGGGCGATGTCCTTCTCCACGAGGGCCGCAAGGTCCACGCGCGGGGATTCCGTCCGCCGGACAAAACGGTTTGCCTCGCCCGCGGAGCCTACGCCGAACGTGGATTCCGCGACGTCCGCGCCCACCGCAGGCCGAGGGATGTCGCGATCACGACCTGCGAGATGGCGACGGAAAGGCCGCAAAGGACCGTGGTCATGCGGGCTCCCATGAAAGCGAAGGCGGCGATGAGCATGACGCTGCCGACGAGCGCGAACAAGGCGGAATGGAGGACCGCGTCCGAGGGCGTCTCCGTCTCCGACCCCGGACGCCGGCGGAGGTGCGCCCTCGTCGCCGCGTAGCCGAGGGTCGCGGGGACCAGGCCGAGAACCGCACCGACCCCGAGGATCGCGGGGAACTGGCTCCACGCGTCGGCACAGAGCTGGAGGCACCGCCCATCGACGAGGCAGCTCAGGCTCGCGGGAGCGCAGCTCGGGAACGCGAGGACGAAGGCGAGGGGGAGGGAAAGGGCCAACGCCGTCTCCGTAGACACGAACACGACGACGGGTAGGCGGGCCACGGCCACCAATCGAACCGAAGGACCAAGACCCTTTCGGAATCGTTAGTCGGATGGCGTCTCAGTCCTCGATGACCTTGACGCTCTCCCCGCCGTGCTTCGTCTCCCGCGGCCGGACCTCGACGATGATCGGCATCTGGAGCCCTCCGCCCGTGCAGATCGCGACGCCGATGGGGAGCCTCTGAATCTCGTCCGCCATCGCGGTCGTGAGGCCCTCGACGCTCGCGATGATCGCCTTGAGGTCGTTCGGGTTCGTGACCTTGAGGATCACCTGCGTGTTGCACTGACTCAGCACGTTCTTGTCGACCTTCGCCGCGCGCTGCGTGATGATCACGAGCC